>Ga0256410_1000095_pt1 | contig 140976 bp, 115 predicted proteins | sample PhyWR1_FD_185983 | JGI IMG/M metagenome (GOLD analysis project Ga0256410, IMG submission 185983) | Leaf surface microbial communities from wheat plants in UC Gill Tract Community Farm, Albany, California, United States - DLSL W.R1 | ecosystem: Host-associated > Plants > Phyllosphere >... | reverse complement strand
CCACATACAGCATTAAAATATAAAACACCTAGTCAAGTACATAAACAAAAAATCCTTACTTGAAATAGTCAAGTAAGGATAATTATCGTTAAATTTATATGTCAACCTATTCTAGGACGCTACATATCCAAATACACGTTTATGCCAACTTTGACAAAAAGGTATTTCCCATTTATCATTAAGAGAAGACAAAGAAGTAATGGTATTATCATATACGATAGTATCATCTTTGATATGCCCGGTCTTAACTAACTCCTCAAATTCACTTCTAGAAGCAGCATAAAGTTGATCACCGATTTTGTAAGCGACCTGCATACGATCAAATAATTGAATATTAAAATCCTCTTCTAGAGCTTTTAAAAAACGAACAGAACTATCGATCGAACAACCAGAAGCTGCAGCTATCTGTTCATCAACTGAAAGAACAATAAATAAGTTAAACTTAACCTCAGCTTGCGCAGATAGCGGTTCACCGTGAACTTTCCATCCTGCAGCAAAATCAGCCAATCTTTTTTCAATCAAAATCGCTTCTTCATCTGTAAAAAAACGATTAGATTGATATACCCATGCACTAGTCATATTAAAAATTTAATTAGTGAACATAATAAGGTGAAATCATCAAATAAACGATCACACCCGTTACCGCTACGTACAACCACATTGGATAGGTAATACGCGCAATTTTTTTATGCCTTTCATAAGATCCAGCAATACCTCTCACATAAGTAATCAATACAAAAGGGATAATAATCACAGACAAAACAATATGCGTTATTAAAATAAAAAAGTAAATTGGACGTAAAATACCTTCCCCACCATAGGATGTCGAATTAGAAGTCATATGATAGGCAACATACATCCCTAGAAAAGCTACAGAGCAACAAACACAAACTTTGATTAATCGCTCGTGCAATTTCTTATTTCCCTTTTTAATAGCAGCCACTGCCCAAAATAACAAAATAGCAGTGATACCATTTATCGTAGCATAAATCGGAGGTAAAAAACCCAACGGTTCAACATCATAGCCCAATTTACGCAAATTAACGCCAAATAAAGCGGCCACCACAAGCGGAATAACAACCGATAAAACGATAATCCACTTGTTATATTTTTTTTCTTCTGCAGTCTGTCCCATTTTATTTTGTTTCAATCTTAGGTGGATTATTTCTGATCTCCTCCACCGCTAACAATTTAATCTCATCATTCAGGCGCTCCACTTCCTTTTTCATGGTAATATCGTAGAATCCTCTTATTCTTCTTTTTGAATCAATTAAAATATAAGAAGAACCTATTACAAAAGGTTTATTCGGATCACCTGTAGCCAAAGCATCCTGTAAAAGACCCGTTTGAGCAAATTTAAAAATATCCGAAGAAGGATGAGTGACAAAATACCAACTTTTATCAGAAGGATCGATATTCTTAATGTAATTTTTTAAGACTTCTGGAGTATCATATAATGTATCGACAGTAATGGAATAAAACTTAATTCTTCTATTATTCCTAAAATCACCTGAAACTCTATTAAGACTATTAATTAGGGTTGTTGAAAATGACTTGTCTCTTGAATAAAAAAGATGTACAATAGATATTGCACTGTCATTCTCAAAAAGTGAGATTTGCTTACCATCGTAGTTCATAAAAGAAATTTTTGGGACTTCATGATATAAAGTATCCATGATATCTCTCCCCCATTTACGATGTGTCGTACCAGGAACTTCTTTATCTCCAAAAATCGGTAGCGTAGCGTACGAATTTGCCATGCCACTTTTATTCAGTACTACATACAAAAAACCTGGCAATAATAAGATTATTGCCAGGATCATGATCGTTTGAATACCTTTATTTTTTCCAGTATTTTTACTCATTTATGTTATTTATTTTCCCACAATTGGTGAGGATGCAATTCATTTAATAAGAAGTTACCTTCTGTAAGCATTAAAATGATAAAATAAATAATGAAAATAAATACGATACTTACAGTAACAATAAAACTAGATTTCTCAAATTTCAAGTGCATAAAGTAAGCAACAATATAATAAGCTTTTACTAATGTTAGTACAATATAAATTGTATTAACCAAAGCACCTTTTGCTAGAATTTGCCAGTGATGAACAAATCCTAATGCAATTAAGAATTCAACAGCAGTTAATGCTAAAAGGACAAAGAAAATTCTCCATATACCTTTTTTATCCATTCCTTCTGCGTGCCCATGCTCATCGTGAGCAATATTATCGTGATGTTGTGACATAGCTTTTCTAAATTTAAAAACTTTAATTATACTAAATAGAAGAATGTAAATACAAACACCCAAACTAAATCCACAAAGTGCCAGTATAAACCTACTTTTTCAATCATTAAATATGACCCACGATTCTGGAAAGTATTATTTAAAGTCATGCACAATACAATAATATTTAAGATAATACCTACAGTAACGTGAAAACCGTGGAAACCAGTGATCGTAAAGAACAAATTAGCAAATTGTAGTGCTGACGTATACGAGATATCATGTGTAAAATATGGCTGCAAAGCATCTTTTATTGCATCACCTTCCAAGCCAGTACCTGGATTCTGACCAAACCAAAAACCTGCATGGTGTAAGTGAGTCCACTCTATAGCTTGACATCCTACGAAACAGATACCACCTAATATTGTCCAAAGCATCCACTTAACAACTTCATTTTTCGAATTACGATGCCCTGCCTCTACAGCTAATACCATAGTAACAGAAGACATAATTAAAATAAAGGTCATGATACCTACGAAAACTAAAGGTTGTCCATGCTCAGCAATACCTGGTATAGATTGGAAGATCTTATCCGCATCTGGCCATGTACTATGTGCAAATCGCTGCGTTCCGTAATAAACCAAAAACGCAGAAAATGTAAAGGCATCCCCAACCAAGAAAAACCACATCATGATTTTTCCGTATTCCAAATTCCAAGGTGATTTTCCACCATTCCATGGACCGGTTTTTACCTCATCCAATTGTGATACAGTTGTACTCATTGTTTACTATTATTGATTCAAAAGTAAGAAAACATATATATAAATCCATAAAAGATCGAGAAAATGCCAAAAAATACTGGCTAGATTCATGCGGAATTGATTGCCATCTGCAGGAAGTGGTTTATACACTCCTACTAAAGCGGTAATCAATACGATCACTCCCGCAATAATGTGCGCTAGGTGCATCCCGGTAAAGATATAGACAAAAGATTGCGATGCATTATTATTAACAAAATAAACGCCTCGACTGGCCAATACTTCCCACGAATGAACTTGAAGCACGAAAAATAAAATACCCAAAAATAGGGTTACAAAAAGTAAAGCTTTTTGTCTGGCCAAATTACCCATTTGTGCCGCTTTATAAGCTAAATGGATAGTAAGACTACTCAAGACAATAACTACAGTACTATAGATAAAAGTATCGGGCAACAATGTTTTGATCCCTTTATCAACGCCACTTGCCGTATAGACAATAAAGCCACTTGAAAGGGCAGCAAACATCATAAACATACCCAACATACCTAACCATAGGCTAAATTTTTGAGCTTTACGTGATACTAACTTCTCGTCAGTTGGTTGTTCTCCTTGATTTAACATTATTTCAAAGGTATAAAGTCAAATAATAAAATCAGTTGCGTAATTGGGAGATAAAAAAATGAGGTAAACATCACTTTTCTAGCTGAAGGTATATCCTGATTCTTAAACAGCAAAAAGCCATAATAAGCAAATACAATACCTCCAATTACAGAAACAGTTGTAAAGATCCATCCTCCAAAACCATAATACATAGGAAGAAATGCTGCAGGTATCATCAGTAATGCCGATAGAAATACCATAAATGCAGAGATCTTATCACGCTTTGTAGTCGGAAGCAATCTAAATCCAGCCTGTTTATAATCATCATCAATCACCCAAGCCAAAGACCAAAAATGTGGAAATTGCCATAAAAATTGTATACCAAATAAGATAAATGGAATCATCACGATTGCACTCTCATTCGTTTGGCTGTAGATCGCTAAATCATCCTGGCTAAATGCCGCAAAATAACCAATTAATGGTGGTAATGCGCCAGGAAAAGCACCTACAAATACAGCTATTGGTGATTTTCTTTTTAATGGTGTATACAAAAAAGCGTATAACAAAATGGAGAATACCGATAATAACCCAGCCACAAAATTCAAACGAACTAGAACCAAAGTTCCCAAGATTCCCATAAATAAACTCAGAATCAAGGCCTGACCGGTCGTCATCCTTCCAGAAGGTAATGGTCGATCAGCAGTACGAGTCATTAATTTGTCCAAATCCTTTTCGATAATCTCATTGAATCCATTTGCTGCACCAGTCACTAAGAATCCTCCCAATGTCAGTAACAACCAATTCATCCATAGAATATCTCCACCAAGCTGCTTAGCACCAATCAAAAAAGAGATAGATGCCGAAAAAACAACCGTTAATGTCAGTCTTAACTTAACTAATTTCTTGAAATCAGAAATAAATTCTTTCATAGCGACAAATGTCCTCTTTTTATTTGAGTGTACAAAGTAAAACTACTTTATGTGTACATTCATTTCATTCATTCAATTAACGTTGTGATTTTCCTAGTAACAACATCAGATAATATTGACATCCAAATAAGAGACTACCAATAACTAAGTGAGTTGTCTGTGCGAAAGCCGGAATCGCAAATCTCGCCAGAATAATTCCCGACAACATCTGAATACCAACTAAAATGAAAAGTAGAGTAGCATATTTTGCTTGAACTGTACTTCCACTAAATTTTGTACGCACTAAAAAGAACAATACAATTACTAAAATCAAAGAACTATATGCAAGCCAACGATGTATTTCAAAATGTTGGCCAATACGTTGTATAAAATCTTCTCGAGGTACACCCAAAGCTGTCAACGAATCAACAATTTCACGTACTTCCGTTCCGAAGACAACTTGCACCACCATTAAAACTAAAGATATGGAGGCAAGCAATTTTAATCCTTTAGAATCACGATTTACCAAGATACTCTTATCACGTAATGTCGTCGCCTTAAAATAAGTATATATGGAAATAGCCACAATAACCAATGCCAAAAGCATATGCACCGTGATTACCCAAGGAGTTAAATTAGTCGAAACGACAATAGAACCCAACCAAGCCTGAACAACAACAACAAATACGTTAATCACGGACCAAATAAAAATTGATCGCTTAGATTTAATGTAAGTAAAAGAATAAATAGCGGTAAACAATAAACAAAAACCAGCAACAACCCCAACTAAACGATTGATATACTCCGTCCAAGTCTTCGCTACATTAAAATCCTCATGTTCAAGAATACTTTTGTCATGACGAATTTTATTTGCTAAATCACGATAACCGAAAAATTCAATCATCTTCGCAAATCGCTCATTCTTCTTAGCTCTACCTGTGATATAATGCTCTTCATAACCAACCGGTAATTGCGACACGTCTGTAGGTGGAATAATTCGATTAAAACACTTTGGCCAATCGGGGCATCCCATTCCAGAGCCGGTACTTCGCACTACACCTCCAGCAACAATGACTAAAAACAAAACAACAATAGTGATGAAATTAGATCGAATATAACGCTTTTCAGCAGCTGGAAACATATTTAAACCGTTTTATGTTACAAATAATATCTGGAGTAAATCATTTCGCACAATTTACTCCAAACATCATGTTTAATTATTTTTTATTTTGAGCATCCCATTCTGTTTGGATACGCTCTGCTTCTTCATTACCTTCAAAATCATGAAGGAAATTAGAACTCATAGTTTCAGAGAAAGGTACACTTTGAGGAATAAAATCTTCATAATGCCCTGGCTTACTGTAATCATATGGCCAACGGTGTACTGTTGGAATCTCTCCTGGCCAGTTACCGTGAATATGCTCTACAGGAGTAGTCCATTCTAACGTATTTGAATTCCATGGATTTTGAGGAGCTCTTTCTCCAAAGAAAATCGAATAGAAAAAGTTGAACAAGAAAGCCACTTGACCCAAACCAGCAACGATAGCAGCCCAAGTAATCAACATGTTTACAGACACCCATTTCTCCATGAAAGCAAATTCTGTAAAAGCATAATAACGACGAGGAACACCATCTATACCCATGAAGTGCATTGGAAAAAACACCAAATATGCACCAATGAAAGTCATCCAAAAGTGTAAATAACCTAATTTTGTGTTCATCATACGACCAAACATTTTCGGATACCAGTGATAAACACCACATAACATACCGAAAATAGATGCAGATCCCATTACTAAGTGGAAATGGGCTACAACAAAGTACGTATCATGTAAGTTGATATCTAAAGCAGCATTACCTAAAAACAATCCGGTAAGACCACCAGAGATGAAGAATGACACTAAACCAATCGCAAACATCATAGCTGGAGTGAAACGAATATTACCTCTCCATAATGTCGCCATATAGTTAAATGCTTTTACCGCAGAAGGAACTGCAATAATTAATGTAGTGATCATAAATACTCCACCTAAGAAAGGATTCATACCTGTCACAAACATATGGTGACCCCAAACGATAAATGATAAAACTGTAATACCAATTAACGAATAAACCATCGCATGGTAACCAAAGATCGGTTTACGAGAGTTTGTTGAGATAACCTCAGAAGTCAAACCTAATGCAGGCATAACAACGATATATACCTCAGGGTGACCTAAGAACCAGAATAAATGTTGAAACAAAATTGGAGAACCACCTTCATTCGGTAAGATCTGACCTTGAACAACTAAATCTGATAAATAAAATGAAGTACCGAATGAACGATCAAAAATCAATAGAACAACTGCTGATACTAATACAGGAAAAGATAACATACCTACAATAGCAGTTAAGAAGAATGCCCAGATTGTTAAAGGCATTTTCCAAAGATCCATACCTTTAGTACGCATATTCAAAATTGTACTCACGTAGTTGATACCACCGATTAATTGTGATGCTACAAATAACACCATACTGACCAACCACAAAGTCATACCTGTAGCCGAACCAGCAATTGCCGTTGGCACTGCAGATAGTGGAGGATAGATGGTCCATCCAGCAGAAGCAGGTCCACTTTCAACAAAGAAAGAAGCAATCATAATAACTGAAGCTACAAAGAACATCCAGTATGACAACATATTCATGAAAGGAGACGCCATATCGCGTGCACCAATTTGATAAGGAATCAATAGATTACTAAAAGTACCCGATAGACCCGCTGTTAAAACGAAGAATACCATGATGGTACCGTGAATGGTGACCAAAGAAAGGAAAAATTCAGGAGCAATACGACCACCTGCAGCCCATTTACCTAAGAATACTTCCAAAATTGGAAATTCTTTATCCGGCCAAGCAAGTTGGATACGGAATAAGATGGATAAAATCATAGCAAATACCGCCATGAAAATACCTGTGATCAAAAATTGCTTAGCAATCATCTTGTGGTCACCACTGAAGATATACTTCGAGATGAATGACTCTTGATGATGATGTCCGTGCGAATCGTGATGCTCAGCGCTATGAGAAATAACTGTACTTGACATATTCGTTTTTAAAATTCAATTATTCTAATTAATTTAATGAAGCCGTAACGTGTACGCTATCTTTTAACTGCGGAGTTTTAGCATCTTTAGCGGCAAACTCTTTCTGTAAATCCTCAGTAAAATATTTATTTTGCGTTGCTAACCACTCTTTATACTCAGCCTCAGTAACAACGACAACCTTTTTCTGCATATTATAGTGACCTGAACCACAGATTTTGTTACATAACATAACATAATCATATTTGTAGTCATTCATACGCTCACGCATTTCTTCTGTAGTTACCGTAGGAGTAAATTGGAAGTAATTTGTCATTCCTGGTACAGCATTGATTTGAACGCGGAAGTCAGGAATATAGAACGAGTGAATAATATCCTTTGAAACGATATGAAAACGAACAGACTTATTAACTGGAATTACAATGTCCGAACCTTGAATATCATCCCAAGAGTTTTTATCATTGAAATCAATACCATAAGGATTGGTTGGAGTTGTCATTTTATAATTACGTTTACCGATGACACCATCAGCTCCTGGATAACGTACACTCCAAGCAAATTGCTCACCTAATACTTCAATCTGAAGAGCAGATTTTTGTAAATCTTCTGGTACATTGGTGATTGATCTCCAAGTAAAGAAACCGAACAATACCAATACAGTCAAAACAACAGCAGGAACGATCGTCCAGATTTTTTCAATCGTATTGTTATGAGGTAAATAGTATGCTTTACCATTTTTCTTCATTCTATAGATGAACGTGAACGTCAATAATAAAATGTGAGTTATCACCAATACAAAAGTTGTAATAACTGTAGTAATGATAAACATGGTATCTATTTTAGCCCCATGTTCAGTTACAGCATCTCTCCACGCCATGCCACCATGGTGAGAGTATGAATAATAAACACCTCCTAAGAAAACAAATAAGAAGATGAATAATAATGATGCTTGAAACGTATTTGAAGCTAAAGGATTATGTCTTCTATTCATTTTATTTGTTAACTCATAGATCGAGATAACTTTACCAATAACAGCAACTACTGTACAGATAACTAAAAATAATAAAACATAATAAATGAAGTTTTTATAGACTTGAGGGTCTATTTTTTTCTCTTCCTTAGCAGCGTCAACCTTTGTTGTAGACGCATCTGCGGACGCAGCTACTTCTGTCTTCGCAGTCGTCGCCGAATCAACAACATTCGCTCCAGTAGCTGCTGCATCAACTGCAACAGCTTCCGTAGCTTTAGTCGTATCTACCACTACAGTATCTTGACTTGCGAAGGATGGGACTGCAAAGAACAATCCGATTGCAAGTACAAAACCCGAGATGGATTTGAATCTATTATTTAATTTAAAGCTCATTTCTTTATAACGATTTTACGTAATATCCCTTTAAAAGCGAAACTATATTTGGTGATGTAAACTCTCATCCAAGAAAGGATGATTCTTAGCAACTAAACCTTGTTTACTCAATTTGCTCATTACCAAGAATGTAAATAAACCAACAAAGCCAAGTGCTGTACCAATTTCTACAATACCAAATCCACGGTGTGATTCAACTGTACCAGGCATGATCATGATATAATAATCTAACCAGTGACCGGCCAATAATAAGATAGCAACAAATAACATAGCATTTTGCTTACGTTTAGCATCACGATCTACTAGTAATAATAAAGGAGCAAGGAAATTGATGATAATATTTAACCAAAACCATGGTTTATATTCTGGTTCCCAACGTTTATAGAAATAAACAGTCTCCTCAGGCATGTTAGCATACCAGATTAAGATAAACTGTGCAAACCAAACATATGTCCAGAAGATAGAGAAACCAAAGATCAATTTACCTAAATCATGTAAATGATTTTCGTTTACCCAACTCATATAACCAGCTTTCTTCAATACAATTAAGACGATTGTAATAACACAAAGACCACTAACCCACATTGCTGCGAAATTGTACCAACCAAACATGGTCGAGAACCAGTGTGCCTCCAATGACATGATCGTATCAAATGACCAAATTGGAGTTGTAAAACCAAATATAACTAAAAATATAGCCGACAATTTAAAACTTTTTTTATAAGAATTCAAACCGCCCTCTAAATCTTCTTTGTATGATAATTTTGCCAAGATAATAGCAAAAATACTATAAAGTCCCATGAAAATTACTTGGCGACTTAAAAAACCTGAAAAATTCAAATACCATGACTTTCCAGCGATGATACTATCATAGTTCGGACTATTAGGATCTGTAAGACCCTCTGCATACCAGTGATGGTATAAATTGTGAGTGCTTAATCCTAATCCAACAATCACTAGTAAAATGATTGATGCAATAGGCAAAATACCTGCCATTGCCTGTGGTATACGAACGAGACCAGCTGACCAAGCAGATTGTGTTACATATTGTAAGGCTACGAAAAAAGCTCCGGCAGCACATACACATGTAAAATAATAACCCATCAATAATAAGTTAGCATAAGTACGCTCTACTAGAATATGATCGCCCATAAGCATTCCGTAGGCTACTGCAGCTATACCAACAACGATTGCGATAATACTGAATGTTTTTGCTTTACCAGCAAACTCGTATCGCTCGTTGAAATTATAATCGTGATGATGATTGTGAGTTCCCATTTATTTATCTGATGTTAGATTATTTCTTTTGTAATTCATGAACGTACATAACGACTTCCCAACGTTCTTCAGGAGACAACTGCGATGCATGCGATCCCATTGAGTTGTGACCGTAATAAATCGTATGGTAAATCTTACCATCTGTCAAATCAGCCATCATACCGCCACGTGAAGAGCTCGCACCATCTGTTTTGTGATAAGACGGTGGATTAGGAAAATTCTCCAGCTTACGTGTGCCTTTAGAATCTGTAATCTCACGGTCTTTAGTAATAGAACCATCACCTTTACCTTCAGGACCGTGACAAACAGCACAGTAAGTAGTAAATAAAGCTTGACCCTTTTCAAGTCTTGCTTGTGATACCTCTAACGGATTAGTAAACTCACGACCCGCACGTTCATAATCTTCTAAAGTATTGGCATATTCAAATCTGGTAAAACCAATTGGATCTGTACCCTTTGGTGGTGTTTGCGCAGTTTGTTTATTTTTAAAATTCTCGTTTGGTTGATCAGGATTGTACGCAATCGGATCATACATGTTGCGAGAAAACTCCCAACCTGTACTACGAGTAGTCTTGTCACCACAAGAAGAAACGACTGCTGTCAACGACAGAGCTGCACATACTGTAACTAGTAAATTCTTCTTATTCATAACTAACATATTTTCTATCATTGTACTTAACTTCTACAGCACCCGTTTCTTTCAATATCGTATCGATCAAAGCATGGTCTGTGTTTTCATGAGCATCTATAGCGATGATAAAACGATCATCTGTAGCTCTTAAATCCATAACACGAGGAGTACGTCCTGGGAATAAATGATTGCGGTAAAAGAAAGTCGCGACCATACCCAAAGCACAAATTAAAATAGTAACCTCAAATGTTACTGGAACAAAGTTCGGGATTGCGAATGAAGGCTTACCACCAATATTCATTGGCCAGTCATGTACCATTGTATAATACAATAAACTAAATCCCAGTAAGGTTCCTAATGCTCCAAAGCAAAATGCTGCAATTGGTAAACGCGAAGGTTTAACGCCCAATTTAGCTTCAATACCGTGAATTGGCATTGGAGTAAAGCAATCATAGATGCTTACATTATTTTTCTGCAATTTGTCGATCCCATGCATCATATCATCTGGATCAGCAAAACTACCTAATATATATTTTGTATTGCCCATTGCTATTATTTTAACTCTTTAATTTCTTGTTCTGTTACCGAATCATATTTGCCTAAAGAATCTCTAAAGTATTCCACTTGTTCTGCTGGGAATGCACCTTCTTTAACCAATTTAGTTTTATGTTGTAAACTTGAGCTTTTCAACAATAACTTCACTTCCGCGATTGCGATACCCGGTAAGAAGCGTAAGAACAATAAGAACAACGTAAAGAATAAACCGATAGATCCAACGAAAATACCAACGTCTGTCCATGTTGGGTAAAACATCGCCCAAGATGATGGTAAATAATCACGGTGTAATGAAGTCACGATAATTACGAAACGCTCAAACCACATACCAATGTTTACCACAATAGATAAGATCCAGGAGATTGGAATACTTGTACGAATTTTCTTAAACCAGAATAATTGTGGTGAAATTACGTTACATGTCATCATTGACCAGTAAGCCCAAGCATAAGGACCAAACATACGGTTTTCAAAAGCGTACATCTCGTATTCAGATTGAGAATACATTGCAATGAACAACTCTGTCAAGTAAGCAATACCTACGATAGAACCTGTTGTCATGATAATTTTGTTCATGGCTTCAATGTGGAACATCGTGATATAATTCTCAAAATTCATGACTTTACGTAAGATCAACAATAAAGTTTGCACCATCGCAAAACCAGAGAAGATCGCACCAGCAACGAAATATGGAGGGAAGATTGTTGTATGCCATCCTGGGATAACAGAAGTTGCAAAGTCAAAAGATACAATCGTGTGTACCGAAAGTACCAATGGAGTAGAGATACCTGCCAAAATTAATGACACAATCTCAAAACGTTGCCAAGTCTTTACAGATCCATTCCATCCAAAAGATAGCACAGAGTAAATTTTTTGTCTAAGGCCAGTAGCACGGTCACGGATAGTCGCGATATCAGGTAACAAACCACAGTACCAGAATACCAAGGATACCGTAAAATAAGTAGAGATCGCAAATGCATCCCATACTAATGGCGAGTTAAAGTTAACCCATAGAGACCCAAATTGATTTGGCAATGGAAAAATCCAATAAGCCAACCAAGGACGCCCCATGTGGGCAACGACATATGTTGCAGCACAGATAACGGCGAAGATCGTCATGGCCTCTGCTGAACGGTTAATGGAGTTACGCCAGTTTTGACGGAAAATTAATAATACGGCCGAAATTAAAGTACCAGCGTGACCGATACCAACCCACCATACAAAGTCGGTGATATCCCAAGCCCAGCCTACAGTTTTATTTAGACCCCAAGCGCCGATACCTGTCCAGAAGGTATAACTAACGCTGACTACCCATAATAAAGCACCTAATACGGCTACAGTGAAACCGATCCACCATGCTTTATTCGGTTTATTTTCAACCGGTAGTAAGATATCATCCGTAATTTTAGCATACGTAATGTCCTTACCGGTCATTAATGGTTCTCTTAATATTGATTCGTTATGCGATGACATAGTATTTTTATTTCAAATAATGAACAAGATTACGCCTCAAAAGTGTTTCTAACTTTTGTCATATAACCGATACCCGGTTGTACATTGATTTCCTCAAGTACGTAATAAACACGCTCATTGCGTAATGCCTTAGATACTTCCGATTCTGGATCATTAGCATCACCAAAGATAATTGCATTTGCAGAACATGCTTGTTGACATGCCATTTGGATATCACCGTCTTTTACTTTACGGTTCTCCATTTTCGCATGTAACTTACCAGCTTGAATACGTTGGATACACATTGAACATTTTTCCATAACCCCACGTGAACGTGTTGTTACATCTGGGTTCAATACCAATTGCGTAAACTCATTATTCAAGTAGTTGTCAAAACGTGAATCATTCCAATAGTTAAACCAGTTAAAACGACGTACTTTATATGGACAGTTATTCGCACAGTAACGTGTTCCGAAACATCTGTTGTAAGCCATATGGTTTAGACCCTCTGATGAGTGTACAGTAGCTAATACTGGACATACAGTCTCACATGGCGCATGTGCACAATGTTGACATAACATCGGTTGGTGAACAACAGTTACATTTTCGAAATCATTGATATGTTGAATTTCTTTTTCCTTAGTATACTCTTTACCATCCTCTTCAATGGTGTAGTAACGGTCAATACGTAACCAGTGCATCTCACGACGACGACGAACCTCATCACGACCTACAACAGGAATATTATTTTCTACGTTACAAGCAACAATACAAGATCCACAACCAGTACATGCATTCAAATCGATTGCCATTACCCATTTGTGACCTGGTTGCTCATACTTGTTCCACAAATCATATGTTTTGTGTTTATCCGTAAAGCGACCTGACTCAGAGTTAGGGTCTTTTAAATACTTAGCGAAAGTAGTTTCACGTACAATGTTACGACCTTCAATAGTATGGTGTGTTTGTGTCTGTGCTAATTGATAGATGGTATTTGATTTTGCAAGAGTTGCTTTCGCTACAAATTGAATCGTACCATTTACTAAGCTTGCAAAAGGATAAGCATTTTTACCAACGTTATTACCCGCTTTACCAACTTTAGTACGTCCGTAACCGATAGCTACTGAAACGGTACCCAAAGCCTGTCCAGGTTGTTGAACAACTGGTAACTCCACTTTATAACCATTTGCTTCAACAGTAATTGTTGCATCTTCACCCAATCCTAATTTCTCAGCATCTTTAGGGTTTAAAGCAGCATAATTATCCCAAGTTACCTTAGAAACTGGATCTGGAACCTCTTGTAAGTAAGCATTATTTGCATATCTACCATCGCGCAAAGCACTTGGCTCATATAATTTCAATTCGAAATCACCGACTACTGTTTTTGCAGCAGCGATAGCAGCACTAGCGGCAGCCTCTACATTACCAGAGAATGAATAAGAAGCTGCTGTTTTAGCACCCTTATATTCAAAACCAGTTTGTAAAACGTTATTCCAGTTCTTCGTACTACCAACTAAAATAGTAGAAGACCAAAGATTTTTAACAAATGTATAGATATCAGTGGTATCACCAGCCCAAACCAATAAAGATTGATCTGCTTGACGGGTATTGAATACTGGATTGATTGTTGGCTGCACAATAGAGAATAGACCTTCTTTTGGAGAAGCATCACCCCATGACTCCAAAAATGTATTTGTAGGAGCAATAGCAGTCAATTCCGAAGCTGTTTCATCAGCACGTTGAGAGAAAGATAAAGTAAAATCAACTTTCTTCAATGCTGCTTTTACATCTTCAGCTTTGAAATAATCATAAACAGGATTACTGTTTAAGAACATCGCTACACCAACTTGACCAGCCTTAGCATTTGTCAGGAATTGAGAAAATGCCGCATCAGAACCTTGATGTTGTTTAGAGAAATTATCTAAATCGATTGTAGATCCATATGAAGCTAAAGCACTGTTGATTGCATTCGCTAGAGTTTGAATGTTAATATCATTCGAACCAGCTACCACAACTGCAGCACCTTTATTATTTAACAATTCTTTAGCAGCTAAAGTAACTGCAGTTTGTGCTCTTTTAGCAGTAATACCACCAGCTAAAGAAGAACCTGTAACCGCATTATATAACGAGATTAATACAGCAGCTTCTTCCGAAGGTTTAATGGCAATACGCACATCGGCATTTGATCCCGTCATACTAAGACCGGACTCAAACTGAATATGACGTGACATTTTACCATTTTTCAATGATTTATAGTCACGATTTTTAACATATTGTTGTGTATGTTCTTCTCCCGCTAACCAAGTTCCTAAGAAATCAGCAGCTACCGAAACAACAACATTTGCTTTATCAAAATTATAAGAAGGAACAACCGCTTTTCCAAAAGCATTTTTGTTAGCTTCAATGATTGCACTGTAAGAAACAGCATCTACTTGAACTAAATTAGTTGTAGGGTACTTAGCCGTTAACTTGGCAATAGCAGCTAACGTAGTAGGACTATTTACTGTACTAGAAACAATAGTAATTTGTTTACCAGCAGCAGCAGCTGCGTTTAATGCAGCGATAACAGTGCTATCTAATTTAGACCATTCAACATCTTGCCCTTTTAATTGAGCAGTTTTTAATTTAGACTCATCATATAAATCTAAAACTGATGCTGCAGTTCCTGAATCTGTACCTTGATTTAAACCTATTGCATTCGGGTTAGCCTCTACATTAATAGGACGACCCTCACGTGTTCTGACTAAGATACTTTGACCATTAAAAGTCGAAGTATAAAAGTTAGGAATACCAGGAGTAATCTCCTCAGGTTTAATTAAATAAGGAACTGCTTTATGCACAGGTGTACTGTTACATGCTGCTAAAGTAACAGCCCCAACACCAAAACCTAATGCTTTTAAGAAGTCACGGCGTGGAGTTTTTGTACTCAACCCTGCTTCATTTAAGACATCTTCTACAGGAATAGATTCGGCAAACTCACCCTTACTCTTTTCAACAAAAGCAGGTGTTTGTTTCAATTCTTCCAAACCTTTCCAATATTTTTTATTGCTATCCATTTAAGCTGTATATAAGATTGCGTATTTCTGAATAATTATTAATAGTGACATTTACCACACTCAAGACCACCGATCATCGCCGCTGTCATTTTTTCACCTTTTTTGATGCTTTCATGCGCTTTGATTAAGTCTTCGTAGTATTTGTTATCTGATTTCACATCTGTTGCCTTATGACAATCCACACACCATTTCATGGTCAAAGGAGAATATTGATATACTTCTTCCATGGTTTCAATTGGACCGTGACATGTCTGACACTCTACTCCCGCTACAGTAACGTGTTGCGAGTGATTAAAGTAAGCAAAATCTGGCAAGTTATGAATACGAACCCACTGAATCGGCTTAGGGTTGTTACCATAAGTACGAGTCTCTGGATTCCAATCCAATGCACGATAGATTTTAGCAATCTCTGGCGAAGTCTCACCATCATAATGCTCAGAACCTGTAATCGTGTTATGACAGTTCATACAAACATTCGCTGAAGGAATAGAAGCATTTTTAGATTTAAAGGCTCCACCATGACAATATTGACATTCAATCTTATTGATACCAGCGTGCAATTGGTGAGAGAATTTAATAGGTTGAACAGGTTGATAACCCGTATGAACACCAACATTCCACATAGTTTTCCAACCTCCAACAGCTAACAATGCAACCAACATCAATACGGCAAATCCGACCAATTTCTTGTTTTTAACAAAACCCTGAGCAAATGCCAAGAATTTTTTACTAGTCTTAGGCTCTTCTTCCGCTTCAACAGCAGCTTGATTAGTCGCGATAACTCTTTCTAAGGTACGGATTACACGGTTTAAAACAACGATCACAACAATAGCCAAAACAACTATACCTAATAACCCGAAGATCATAAATAAATTAGCATTGTCATCTTTCGCAGCTGCACCACCCGCAGCACCCTCTTCTTTAGGCTTCTCAACAGACTCAGCTTTAATGTAAGCCAATACAGACCTAATCTGATCATCAGATAAATCTGTAAAAGAAGTCATCACGGATTTATTATACTCCTCAAAAATCGCAATTGCATCTTTATCACCAGAAGCAATCAGCGCTTGAGAGTTTTTGATCCATTTAATCAACCACTCTTCAGACTTGGTCTCAGTAATACCCTTTAGGGCAGGACCGACGACTTTCCTATCAACTTTGTGACAGCTCGTACATTTAGCTTTGAAGATTTTTTCACCTTCCTTGACATCTTGCGCATGCAGCGTCGCAACGGCAAACAACAGCACCAAACTCATTGATACTACCCTCGCAAGTTTTCCCAAAACGGATGAGATATTTCTCATATTTAACACTTTATACTATTTATTTGTGAATATAAAAATTTAAACACCATTCTAGACAAAGCACACTCTGCCTAGTAATGCCACAAAAGTATAACTTATTAATAAATCCCTGACAATTTTGTGACGTTATTTATCAATTTATAATCGTTCTAAATTATTTCAAAACGACTATTTAAGGCAGATTTAAACCACCTCTTGTACTTCGAGGCGGAAATCGATAAACTTCAAATATAAGACATCAATATGACATAAAAAAAGAGTTTCCCCCTGTAAATTGCTCCTTTTATAAGTTCTTCATAACAGTAGATTGACAAAGAATTGATTAGAGAATTGTAACTTTACAGATATGATGATATCATGGCAAAATTGCTAATTTTATATAGTGTGCTTTTTTTAACAGCTTCATGTCATAGACACACTACTCCAGATCAAAAACATATATCAACTTTTAAAATAATGGAAGATTCAGCAAAATATAACAAATTAAGCCCCGAAGAAGAATATGTTATTCTTCACAAAGGTACCGAACGCCCCTATACAGGAACGTTATTAGACAATAAGGCAATGGGAACATACATTTGTAAAAGATGTGAAGCCCCTTTGTACCGTTCAGAAGACAAATTTGATTCACATTGTGGATGGCCAAGTTTTGACGATGAGATTTCAGGAGCAATTCGCAAAGAAACAGATGCCGATGGAAGAAGGACTGAAATTCTTTGTAATACTTGCGGAGCACACTTAGGGCATGTTTTTACCGGAGAAAGATTAACCGATAAAAACATCCGTCACTGTGTCAATTCAATTTCTATGAAATTTGTTGCAGATACTAGCGTTTCAAAATAGAAGATTCCCGCACTTTCAACTCGCAGGGTAATGTCAAATGTTTTATTGCTTTGGCCTTACCCTGCAATTTTAGCAGTAGAATATTGATAATATGATTCGCAATCTCTTCAATAGGTTGTGAAACCACCGTAATAGCAGGTTCGTGCAATTTAAAAACAGTATGGTCATCAAAAGCAATTAATGCTGGCAGTTTATAATTATGCTTCTTACCAGATTTGAGTCCAGTGATCGCAAGATAATTGGTCGCAAATAAAACCGCATCCAGTCTATTGTCAACGACAAACTCATGCAATTCATCTATCGCCTCTGCTTCCGAAGCATCCAATTGTATTTTTTTAATATAAGCTTGCTTTTTAAACTGATCCATCGCTTTCATGTAACCACCTAAGCGATCACGCATCTGCGTTTGATCTGAGTAAAGCGAAACTAGACCAATCCGTTTATATCCCTGCTCATTAAAATGAACAGTCGCATCAAAGGCACCTTGAAAATTATCGGCAATAACATAATCAGTCTCCACTTCAGGCAAGTATCGATCAAACAAAACAACAGGTACATTTGACTGAATTAAATTGGAAATTGTCTCCTCTATACCCTCAGAAGGTGTAATAATAAAACCATCCACTTGTCGATCATTGAACATGCCGATTAACTCTTTAGTCTTTTCACTGTCATTGTTCGTACTACAATAAATAATACGGTATCCCTGTTCATAGACTTTTGTTTCAATCAGGCGTGCTATATTTCCAAAAAAAGGATTTGAGATATCTTCAATAATCAAACCTATAATTTTGGTTTTACCCGTACGTAAACTTTTGGCAAGTTCATTAGGCTTATAGCCGACCTTTTTCACATAATCAAGAACACGCTTCGTCAATGACTCGCTGATGCGCTTTTCTTTGGCTTTGTCATTCAATATAAAGGATACTGTAGTAACCGAAACCCCTAAAGCTTTTGCGATGTCACTGATCAAAATTCTCTTCTTCATTAAGTCGTATGTGTTTATAAATTTGAGTTACTAATCTAAAAAAAAATAAAGTAATAAAGCTATTTATTGTAAAAATATTTAAGCTAAAAGGATTTATTAAGCAAAAAAAATACTATATTTCGCCCCTAAATAAGACCAAACTAATTACTTATGATTCGATTGAATTACAATAAAATTTTATTAAGTATTCTTGCATTCACACCATTAGGTTTAGCAGCACAACAAAACTTGACATCATTTGTCAACCCTTTTATCGGTTCCGAAGACCATGGACATGTCTTTGTGGGCGCAAATGTTCCACTTGGAGCAGTACAATTAGGCCCATCACAAATAGCACAAACATGGGATCAATTTAATGGTTGGGACTGGTGTAGCGGTTACAATTACAAAAGCAAAGAAATACTAGGCTTTACACACACCCATCTTAGTGGAACTGGAATTGGAGATCTCAATGACATTATGATTGTACCCGCTACCGGAAAAGTACAATTACAACAAGCCGAATTCAACAAAATGAATACAGGCTACGGTTCGAGCTTCAAAAAAGAAAATGAGATTGCCCAACCTGGATTCTACAGTGTACTACTAGACGACTACGAAGTACAAGCAAATTTGACGGCCACAGAGCGTGTAGGTTATCATCAATACGTTTACAACAAGTCAGACAATGCTCACTTATTCATTGATCTTTCTTTTAAAATGAATTGGGACAAAACAACCGATTCTTATATCAAGCAAGTCAATGATAGCACTTTTGTTGGCTATCGCTTTTCTACAGGATGGGCAAGTGATCAAAAAGTTTATTTTGCCTTAAAAACATCGGTACCTATTCAAAAAGTAGAATTTTACGATGATAAAAATCAAAAATTCGGTACTTCAACAGTAAAAGGTCAAGCAATAAAAGCTGCCCTATTTTTTGATGCAATCAAAAATAAAACCATTGAAATTAAAGTTGGTATTTCAGCTGTGAGTACAACAAACGCTTTAGAAAATATACAGGTTGAAACTCCTACATGGGATTTCACCCAAGTAAAAAAACAAGCAAACGACAAATGGAACAGCACGTTGAATAAAATTCAATTTGAAGGAGATGCAGATACAAAGACCATTTTTTACACCGCCTTGTACCACACCTATTTTGCACCAACCATCTTTAATGACGTCAATGGTGATTATTTAGGGACAGACAAACAAGTCTACGAAAAACAAGACTTTACCAATCATACCGTATTTTCACTGTGGGATACCTATCGTGCATTACATCCATTGATGAACTTGCTAGAAGATCGTAAAATCAATCAAGATTTCATCAAAACGATGCTTGCCATATATCAGCAACAGGGAAAATTACCCGTATGGCATTTACAAGGTAATGAAACAAATACCATGGTTGGATTACCGGCAATACCTGTAGTAGCCGATGCAGTCATAAAAGGGATCTTGGATGAAAAAGATTATGAACTGGCTTGGGAAGCAGTAAAAACAACAGCAATGGGTTATGAACATGGATTAAAGTATGTCCGTGACCTAAAATACATCCCGATCGACAGCATGGATAATGAATCTGTGGCATGGGCATTAGAATATGCAATTGCCGATTACAGCGCATTTAAATTAGCAGAAAAATTAGGTAAAAAAGAAGATGCCATTTACTTCGAAAAAAGATATAAACTTTATGAACAATATTTTGACAAAGAAGTAGGTCATTTTGTAGGTAGAAAAGTTAACGGCGAATTTAGAAGACCATTCAATCCATTAATGGCCAAGCACCGTGAAAATGACTACTGTGAAGGAAATGCTTGGCAATATACCTGGCTAGTTCCACAAGATGTTAAAGGATTGATCAATCTTTTTGGTGGAGATAAAAACTTCTTAAAAAAATTAGATGAATTCACAACAATGTCATCCGAATTGGGTGAAGAAGCATCCAATGATATTACAGGTTTAATTGGGCAATATGCACAAGGCAACGAACCCAATCACCATGTACCCTATTTATATGCTTACGCGGGAGAAGCTTGGAAAGGGTCAGCACTTGCACGTAAAGCAATGATGAACTTCTATACAAGCAAGCCAAATGGTTTATGTGGAAATGACGATGCCGGACAGATGAGTGCATGGTATGTATTTTCAGCAATGGGAATGTATCCTTTAAATCCGATCAGTGGAGTTTATGTGTTCGGTTCTCCAATGATGGAAAAAGCGACCATTACACTTCCTAATGCAAAACAATTAACCATAAAAGTTAAAAATCAAGCCAAGAAAAATAGCTATATCAAAAGTATCAAACGTGATGGGGTAGCATACTCAAAATCGTTTATTACATATGATGAAATATTAAAAGGCGGAAACATTGAAATTGAAATGAGTAGCACTCCAAATAAAAATTGGGGAAAAGCTCCACAAGATAGACCGATTGCAGTAGACAATTAGACTGTAAGTCTGTCAGGCAACCATTTATGGAATAGCTTTTGATAATAATCAACAAAAGGAGATTAAAAATGTCAGAATTAAACAACAACATCAATATCCAAGATATTGAAGACGGAAATAATCAGCAAGATTTCTATACAAATTTCAAAGAAAAATTGATTGCTGTAGAACAATTTCCATCCTTGTACAAATTCAAATTCATTGTAAAAGCCGATTTGGAGAAAATAGAGCAGGTAAAACAGGTATTTACGCATGCGAGCACCAAATACGCTGAAAAAGAATCATCAGGTGGTAAATACAAATCCATCACCGTAGAGACTTTTGTCAATAATGCTGATGAAGTAATTGATTATTACAAACAAGTATCAACAATAGAATCCGTTATTATGTTATAACAAAACGAAAACAGGCTGTCAATTAGACAGCCTGTTTTGCAAAATAAAAAAGCTCACTTTTCAGTGAGCTTTTTTTATATGATTAAGTTTTTTGAAACTTACGCTTGTGGAGCATCATTTTTTGGAGCTTCAGCAGCAGGTTTATCTTCACGAGGAGGACGAGGTAATAAAGCTTTACGAGAAAGTTTCAATTTACCTTGTTTGTCGATATCCAACAATTTAACCGTTACTTGATCACCTTCTTTGAAAATACCATCCATAGTCTCAAAACGTTTCCAATCAATCTCTGAGATGTGTAATAAACCATCTTTTCCTGGCATGATTTCAACGAAAGCACCAAAAGGCATGATAGACTTTACTTTACCTTCGTAAGTAGCACCAACCTCAGGTTTTGCCGCAATATTCTTAATACGTATACTTGCATCATCAATCGCAGCTTTATTATCAGCAAAAATCTGTACGATACCTTTACCATCTACCTCTTCAATAGAAATAGTAGCTCCAGTTTCACGTTGCATTTCTTGGATAATTTTACCTCCAGGACCGATAATAGCACCGATAAATTCTTTATCAATAATGATCTGAACGATACGAGGTGCATGAGGTTTGTAATCTTCACGAGGTCCATCAAGGGTTTTCTTCATCTCACCTAAGATATGAAGACGAGCCTCTTTCGCTTGATCCAAAGCTTGGGTTAACACTTCCCATTTCAAACCATTAATCTTTAAGTCCATTTGACAAGCAACGATACCTTTTTCAGTACCTGTCACTTTAAAGTCCATGTCTCCCAAGTGATCTTCATCACCTAAGATATCCGAAAGAATAGCATATTTACCTGTTTTCTCATCCGAGATTAAACCCATAGCAATACCAGAAACCGGTGCTTTCAATTTAACCCCTGCATCTAATAAAGCCAAAGTACCAGCACATACTGTTGCCATAGAAGAAGAACCATTAGATTCTAATATATCAGAAACAACGCGGATGGTATAAGGGTTTTCAGCTACTGGAGGAAGCACTTGTCTCAAAGAACGCAAAGCCAAGTTTCCGTGACCTACTTCACGACGACCAGGACCTCTATTCGGTCTAGCTTCGCCTGTAGAAAATGCAGGGAAATTGTAGTGAAGAATAAATTTGTTATAACCGTTGATAAAAGCACCGTCGATCATTTGCTCTGCATCCTTAGCACCTAAAGTAACCGAAGTTAATGATTGGGTTTCACCACGTGTAAATACAGCAGAACCGTGAGCTGCAGGTAAATAATTTACTTCCGACCAGATAGGACGTACAGTACGTACATCACGACCATCAAGACGTTTTCCTTCATCCAATACTAAATTACGAACAGCATCGTATTGTACATCATGAAAATATTTTTTGAATAAGAATTTAGTATCCTCATCCAATTCTTCAGGAAGTGTAGCTCTAAATTCTTCAGCAATCTTTGCAAAAGCTTCAGAACGATCATGTTTAGCAGATGCCGAAGCAGCAACAGCATACACCTTATCGTAAGTAGCACTGAAAATTTCAGCTCTTAATGTCTCATTTGTAGGTTCGTGGTTATACTCACGTTTTACATGCTTACCTACCAAATTTGCCAATTCAACTTGAGCAGCAACTTGTTTTTTGATCGCCTCATGTGCAAAAGCAATAGCTTCTACCATTTCAGCTTCAGATATTTCACTACATTCACCTTCAACCATACCAATATCTTGAGCAGAACCCGCAACGATAAATTCTAAAGTTGCTCTTTCTAATTCAGACATTTTTGGATTGATTACCAATTGACCATCTATTTTCGCTACACGAACTTCAGAAATAGGACCATTGAAAGGAATATCAGAAACTGCAATAGCCGCAGAAGCAGCAAGACCTGCCAATGCATCTGGCATAATATCTTTATCAGCAGAGATCAAAGAGATCATTACTTGCGTATCTGCGTGATAGTTTTCAGGGAATAATGGACGTAAAGCTCTGTCGACTAAACGAGAGATTAAGATCTCGTAATCTGACAAACGTGCCTCACGACGTAAAAAACCACCAGGAATACGACCTGTAGCCGCATATTTCTCTTGGTAGTCAACAGATAAAGGCAAAAAGTCAACCCCAGATTTCGCTTCCTTAGCAGAAACTACTGTCGCAAGAATCATCGTGTCACCTTGTTTTAATACTACTGCACCATCAGCCTGTTTAGCCAATTTACCAGTAGAAAGCTCGATCTGGGAGCCATTGCCCATATCGATTACTGTTTTGATTTCGTTATAACTCATTCGTTGTTATTTGCGATACGCTTTTCATCTTTTGGCAGCGTACCTAATATATAAAAATATTTAATTTCCCCGCAAAGATAAGGTAAAATATTCATAATCAAACGGAGATCAGCTGCTTTTCTACGCAATTATAATCGATCAATAACAGCAAAGCATATCATGCTAACCTCATATAGAAAATTAAGTTAAAACGTCAAGATGTCAAAATCTGGAATTTAGAAAAATAAGCAATAAAAAAAGCCGTCCCAAAGGAGACGGCTTTTCTAAAGTTTTATACTAAAAGCTTATTTGATGATATCACGTAAACCTAGACCTTTGATGATCGCACGGTAACGGTTGATGTCAGTTTTGTACAGGTAAGCTAATAATGAACGACGTTTACCTACTAACATTTGTAGCGCACGTTGTGTGTTAAAATCTTTTCTGTTTTTTTTCAAATGCTCAGTTAGGTGAGCAATTCTCTTAGTGAATAAAGCTACTTGTCCTTCTGTAGAACCTGTGTTCGTTGCCGAACCTGCAAATTCTGCGAAGATATCTGCTTTGTACTCTTTACTTAAATACATCTCTGAAATAATATTAAAGCGTTAAAAATTTTTGTTAATTGACTGCAAAGGTAGTACTTAAACTTTACTTTGCAAATTAAATGCAGATTAAAATTCAAGTAGCCCTTCAAAATAGATTACGCAGATTTGCTAAATTTAGTTCAAAGTATCCTTAAATCCTATGATTCAAAGACAATCATAAACCGCAAAAGATCATCAGTGTCACCATTAAACTTTAACGTAGATTTTCTTTTTATCCAAATAGTAACAGATTACCCACATGAAAGCAAGGAAACATAAAGAATAAAAAAATGATCCCACTTCAGGAGGCCCAGGCAAAGGTTTACAAATATGAGTGTAAAACCAAGTAAAACCATTCGTATACACTTGTGCACCATCCTCCCCTATTCCATTAGGAATACGAATAAGTCCGACCAAACGAGGTAGAACACCACTCAGAACAAATATAAAGAGTGGATTTTTACCAAAAACATCAAAAAACTTAGTTAAACCATTTTTCACTCCCTGCACCTCAATAAACCAGATCATCCCTCCGATAGTCATCATACCAAGCCCCGTAGTATATAAGACATAAGAACTTGTCCATATTTTCTTATTGATTGGAAAACCTAATGACCAGATCCAAGCCAAGACAATTAATATAAAACCCGTAACAAATAAACCCGAAAGCAATTTAAAATGAGGCTCATTACTCGTAGGAACTTTAGACCATAGCCAATCCACCTGTCCCTGTTTTTTAATAAATGTACCAGCCAAATAACCAAATACCACTTGCACAATAGCGGGTAAAGTACTCATCAAACCCTCCGGATCAAAAGGCACACCTTCACCTTTATAGATATGGGCTACTCCCAATAGCTTGACATCAATAGAAGTACCAAACCAGCCCGCTAAACTATAGGGATCTCCAACCTGTCCTGCAAAAGCACATATCGCCCAATAAGCCAATAGGATAAACGTTGAAATCCAGATCAACGCTTTCTCTTTAAAATAATAAGCTAAGATCGACGCAAAGCAATAAGCCAAAGCAATGCGTTGTAAAACGCCTAAAATTCGGATTCCCTTCTCAGCATCATCAGGGTTTACCCAATGCTTAAACACCAGTGCATCCCCACTCCATTGAACAAAAGGTGCCCAATTCAAAAATAAACCAATGGCAAATATTAAAACGGTTCTTTTGATTACCTTTTTCCAAAACACAGCATCACCTGCCTCTTGAAGACGGGGGATTACAAAAGACATCGCATTACCGACAGCAAATAAGAAAAACGGAAAAACCAAATCAGTAGGTGTACAACCGTGCCAGCTGGCATGTTGTAAAGGAGCGAACATATGTGCCCATGTTCCGGGATTATTGACCATAATCATCAGAGCAACTGTTGCTCCTCGAAATACATCAAGTGAATAATATCGTTGTTTCATAATCTAGATTGTTTAAGCCAAAGATATTCTTTTTAAAACAGAAAAAAAGCCTCGTTTTACTTTGTAAATATTAAAAATTAAGGCATGTTGATCGGTAAGACCAAAATAGTTGGTAAGATCTCATAAACACCATCCAAAATTCCTTTATTAAGATTTACATTCGTTAGAAACTTTTGAAAATTTTGGAAACAAAAAACATTTTTACAATCATAAAAATAAATAAGAGTAGTATACTTATTAAAAATAATTATAAAGTCTTGGCTTTTTGAAAAAATTTTTATTTCTTTACTAATTCAAAATAATCACACGAGTATATAAAGATAATGAATAGTCAAATTTTAAAAGCACTTTACTTCCATCAAACACAATCGATTGCACAACTAAGTAAAACTTTTAATAAAAGCGTACCACTTGTTACTAAAGGCATAAATAGCCTATTGGACATGAATTTGATAGAAGAAAGTGGTTTTGCAGTATCTACAGGTGGAAGACGTGCTATTCAATTTAAACTTAACAATAACCTTTCGCATCACGTGTTGATTATCGCTCTTGATCAATTCTACACATCCATTTATATATTCAATCTCGAAAACAACGTTATTGCACAGATCACAGATCAGTACAACCCATTATCTCGCCACACAATCGCTTTACAAAATATCATTGAACATACGGAGAAATTGATCACCAAATCTCAAATTCCATTAGATGATTTCATCGCAATGGGTATCAGTATGCCTGGATTTGTAGATAATGAGAAAGGGATAAATGACTCATATGATAAGAACTGTAATCTTCATCATATAAAAAAACATATTGAAGAGCATTTTAAGATTCCTACCATGATTGAAAATGACTCCACCTGCATTGCATTTGCAGAACATATGTTTGGTGCTGCTAAAGATATGAAAAGCGCATTAGTGATTAATTTAAATTGGGGAGTAGGATTAGGTATGATCGTAAATGGGCACCTATTTAAAGGATCCAGTGGTTATGCTGGGGAATTCAGCCATATCCCCCTTAGCAATAGCAACGCACTTTGCTCATGCGGAAAAAAAGGTTGTTTAGAAGTCGAGGCATCACTCACCGCAGCAGTAAAACATGTAGAAATCGCCTTAGATTCGGGAGAAAAATCAAGTTTAGAAACCGAAAAATATCAAGACTTATTAGCAAAGGGGGATGCATTGTTAGAAAATGCCATTCAGGGCGATCAATTGGCTATCGCAAGCCTTGGAAAAATTGGTTATATGCTAGGAAAGGGCATCGCCACTTTAATTCATATACTCAATCCCGAAGCAATTATTATCAGTGGAAGGGGCGCTAAGGCAGGTCACATCCTTATGCCACAAATTCAGACAGCAATCAATGAATTTTGCATTCCTCGTTTGGCCAGTACCGCACAATTAAAAATATCCGAAACAAATAAACATGCCCAAAGCTTAGGCACCGCGGCATTTATCATAGAAAACACATTACAAACCCTTATAAAAACAGACTAAATTAAAATTATCAACAGATTCGTATGAGTTATTTTTACAAAAAAAGTGCGGGACTAGCATTATGCACCTTATTTAGTGCAACATCCTTGTTCGCACAACAAACCATTACAGGAAAGGTCATCGATGCTAAAGGACCTCTCTCCGGTGTAACAGTTTCTGTCATCGGAACATCTCGCGCTGCCCAAACCAGTCCCAATGGAACTTTCACAATTCAAGCTTCACAAGGTGAAACTTTACGATTTACGATCATTGGATACAAAGCATCAGAAATTATTGTTGGCTCAACTAAAACGATTAACGTCACTTTAAATGAAGATGCTTCAGCATTAGAAGAAGTCGTGGTGACAGCAATGGGGATTAAAAGAGATGCCAAAGCTTTAGGATATGCTTCCACTACCATCGGTTCCAAAGAACTAACACAAGCTGGAACAACCAATATCGGTTCGGCACTATACGGTAAAGCACCAGGTGTACAAATCAACTCTGCACCTGGAGGAGCGTCAAGCGCTGTTAACATACAGATACGCGGTATCAACTCACTTGCAAATAACAGACAGCCTTTATATGTTGTAGATGGAGTCATGATCAGAAATGATCAACAAGCTGGTTCAAAAGGTTTAAACAATACTGGAGGTATAACAGATCCAGGATCACAAGCCATCTGGGGAGATAATCGTATACGTGGGAATGGGATGTTAGACTTAAATCCTAACGATATTGAGTCCATGACGATTTTAAAAGGAGCTAGTGCAACAGCACTTTATGGTTCCGATGCCGCGAGCGGTGTAATTGTAATCACAACAAAAAAAGGAATCAAAGGTAAAGGACTTGGTATCGACTTTAACTATACTGGTTCTATTGAAACAGCAGCTTTCCTTCCGCGACTACAATATGAATACGGTCCAGGATATGATGCAGCTACAAATGTGCAAGCAGGAGGAACTGAAGAAGGTTGGATGACAAATGCACTATTTCCTGGAGATAGACTATTAAATTATAATGCTTGGGGACAATTTGGACCAAAATATGACGGACAAGATGTACGATGGTGGGATGGTTCTTTAAGAAAATATTCAGCCAACAAAGGTAATTATGGAGATATATTTGACACTGGACACAATAATAATTTCAATTTAAGCCTTTCCAATCAATCTGAGAAAATCAACTATAGACTATCTGCTTCCAATATGGACTACAAGGCAATTGTTCCTGGAAGCAAAATGAATAAAAGTACCTTCAACTTAAACAGCACGATAAAACTTGCCGATCGCGTAGATTTAGATGTAGTAGCATCCTATATCAGCACGGTTACAAAAAACAGACCCGGTCTAATGGGTGATGTATTAGCCTCATATGGTGGTTTTTTCAGTGGCGCAGAAGACGTCGAAAAAATGAAGAATCAATTGTATCAAACCTCTGATGGCTTTCGATACAATCCATTTGGATCAAATAGACCAGAATCTTTCCCAGTCAATTATCGAGGTGTGAATTTACTTAACTATTTCTGGCAGCAAAAAAGAAATATTTATGAAGAAAAAGAAAATCGATTCTTAGGAAGCACAACATTAAATTGGGGTATATTAGACAAACTCAAATTTAGAGGTCGTCTGGGAACAGATTTTACAGGATTAAATATCGAAAATAAAGAGCATAACGAATATGCTGTACAGTACAATGCGACAAATAGTACAGGTAAATTTGAAGTTTCTAAAGGAATATATAAAATCATCTACGGAGACGCCTTACTAACCTATGCAGATAAAATTTCAGATGATTTTGATTTTAGTGTGAGCGGAGGTTTTCAGTCACGTATGGAAAATTATGATGATCAGATGTCTAGAACAGAAGGAGGACTTGTATCCGCCAACTGGTTCAGTCTAAATAATACATTTGGTCAAGCAGTAACAACACACGTGAGAAAAGAGCTGGTCAAATATGCATACTTTGGATTACTGAATCTTTCTTATAAAAACTACCTATTCTTAGAAGGTACAGGACGTAAAGAATATTCATCGACCTTACCATCAAAAAATAACCCATATCACTACGGGTCAGTAAACACAAGTTTCGTCTTTTCAGAAGCATTTGACCTGCCAGATTTCTTTAACTACGGAAAAATTAGGGCATCTTATGGAGTTGTAGGTAACGACGCACCTATCTATGCCTCTAATTTAGCATTTAAACAAACTTCATTAATCACCGTAAATGGACCTGTGCCAGCATTGGCTCCAAATTCTTCTTATGGAAATGAAGACTTAAGACCTGAGAAAAAAACGGAAAAAGAAATCGGTTTAGATTTAAAATTCTTTAAGAGCAGACTTGGTTTAGACATCAGCTATTATGCAAATGCTATCGATGATCAGATCATGCCATTATCAACGGCTTACACCACTGGAGCTTCCACACAATTCCTCAATGTGGGTAAGATATCCAATAAAGGTTGGGAAGTTGCATTAAGTGGTACTCCTATCAGAAATGATAATTTCTCTTGGAACACAAGATTAAATTTCTCAAACAACAAATCAAAATTAGACAGACTTATTGATCAAGTACCAAAACTAGTTTTCTACGATGCAGATCAAAGTTCTATCCGTATGGAAGCGAGACCAGGTGAAACCTTAGGAAACATTTACGTTTTTCCTCGTGCGACAAATGAAAAAGGTGAGTTACTAATATCTGATGATGGAAATTATGTAATTGACAAATCAACCTATGTAAAAGCAGGAAACATCATGCCAAAAGCAATTGGTGGTTTGACCAATACATTTAACTACAAAAGTTTCAGCTTAGATTTTACAGCTGACTATAGATTTGGTGGTCAAATGATCTCAACACCACATAAATATGCATATGGAGCCGGAAGATTGGAGAGCACATTGGAATATCGTGAATCGGGTATTACATTAGACGGAGTCAATGTCAACACAGGATCAAAAAATGAAGTCAAGCTTTCTGGAGCAGAATATTACATGAATAACTTTTATTGGGGAAACAATGCTTGGAATGAAAAAGCAGCAGTACTTGACAATAATTTCATCAAATTAAGAGAAGTGGTCATCGGATATAATATACCGGAATCAGTAACTCAAAAATTGAAATTAAATAGTTTACGCGTGTCTCTGATCGGTCGAAATCTATTCTACTTTTACAGATCTATCAAAGACATAGATCCAGAAGCACCTGTTGGAAACTACTGGTATTCACAAGGCATTGATATCGGTTCAAATGCAGCTACTAGAAGTTTCGGTTTCTCTTTAAATGCTAAATTTTAATACAAAAAGAAATGAAAAAAATTAATCATATCCTGTTATTTGCAAGTCTTCTATTAACCTTATTCAGTTTTCAATCTTGTAAAACCGAATTAGAAGACCGATACACGGATCCCGAACAAACGACAGAACCAAATATTGCTGCTTTTTTAACGCAGATTTTAAATAACTCCCGTCTCAGATCAGAATACTGGCACTACCGTACCTTTATTTTCACGCACCATGCAAGATATACACAAACAGCATATTTTGAAAATGAGAATACCATGTATCAGCAAAGTGATTCTTATACAAATGATTATTGGAGAGATTTCTATGCCCCTGGAATGATAGGTGTCTACCGCGCCATGGAAAGATCATACAATGGATTAACAGCTGAAGAGAAAGTTAGCCGTGATTTATTTATGAACGCAGCTAAGGTCGTATTATACGATCAAGCATCAAAACTGGTTGATAATTTTGGTGACATTCCATTTTCAGAGGCAGGAAGCTTGCCCCTTACAGATGTCATTAAACTTGGTAAATTTGACGATCAAAAAGAATTATACAATACTTTTTTAACTGGATTAAAAGAAGTCAATACCTATTTCAAAACTGCAACAAGCACAAATGAATTTAATCGTGCAGATATTTTAAACTCCGGAAATCTGATTAAATGGCGTAAGTATACAAATTCATTGCGTTTACGTTTATTAATGCGAATTTCAAATGTAGATGAAAATAGAGCAAAAACAGAAATTATGGAAATACTCAATAACCCCAATGAGTATCCTATAGTTGATGGATCCAATAACGGCGAGTACAATGCTGGATCTGATGATATTTTATTACAACCTCTTACCACATATACCTCAAGTCTAATAGACGCGGTGAGAGAATTACCAAGTCACTATGCGCCAGACTATATGTTAAATACAGTCTTAAAAACAGCAGATGATCCGAGAATGGAAGTATTATTTGATAAGTTTGGAGAAACAGTACAAGGCAAATTTGTTGCTAACAAAACATTCCAAGCAATGCCTATTACTTTTACTGCAGCTCAGGCAAATGCACAGTACACGAAATATGCGGTGGTTGATTCTGCTACAGCGTGGATAAACTCAAAATTACCAGGAGTTTTGATGACTGCTTCTGAGACCAATTTAATCAAAGCAGAAGCACAGGAAAGATGGGGTACAGATGTTGCTGCAAAAACAGCTTATGAAACAGCAGTAAAACAATCAATATCATTCTATTATTACTTAAATGCAAACAGCTCCCATCAAGTTAAGCTGACTAAACCAAGCAGCGAAGTAATAAATAAATTGATCACAGAATCGAATATTGCATTTTCAGGTGATAAAATCACGAAATTAAAGCTTATTGGTACACAAAAATGGTTGCATTTTGGATGGTTACAAGCAGAACAGGCGTGGTCAGAATACCGTAGAACAGGATACCCTACTCTACCCGCATTCCCAGTCTCGACCTTAAATGGTTTACAAGCTCCACCGGTAAGACTCACATATCCTTCATCAGAAATGACCAACAATTCAGAAAACTATCAAACAGTGCGTGCAAAAGATACGCGCGACACCAAGATTTTCTGGGATGTAAACTAATACCTAATATTCAAAAACAGCTCATAAAGAAAGCCACTTTAAGTGGCTTTCTTTATGAGCATTTTATTTATATTTAAACATGCAAAAACTCAACACGATCATAACAGCTGTGCTCATGGCGACAACCTCCACCCTAGCACTTGGTCAAGCACATAATGTATCTTCAGGTTATCAAAAACCAACCGACCCCATGGTCATCGAAAATCTGGAACAATGGCAGGACATGAAATTCGGCCTTTTCATGCATTGGGGCACATATAGTCAATGGGGTATTGTCGAAAGCTGGAGCTTATGTCCCGAAGACGAAGGCTGGACACAGCGCAAACCTGAACATGGAAAAAACTATTTCGATTATGTAAAGAATTACGAAAACCTACAAAAAACATTTAATCCAACAGATTTCGATCCTAAAAAATGGGCCGATGCAACAAAAGCTGCAGGAATGAAATATGTGGTATTCACCACCAAACATCACGATGGATTTGCGATGTTCGATACAAAAGAGTCGGATTACAAAGTAACATCTCCAAGTACACCATTTTCAACAAATCCAAAAGCAAATATCACCAAAGAAATATTCAACACATTCAGAAATGATGGTTTTAAAATAGGGGCTTATTTTTCCAAACCAGATTGGCATACCGATTTTTATTGGTGGAACTATTTCCCGCCTAAAGACCGAAACGTAAATTATGATCCCGCAAAACATCCCGAAAGATGGGAGAAATTTAAAAACTATACATACAATCAACTTAATGAACTTACTTCAGAATACGGAAAAGTAGATATCCTGTGGTTAGATGGCGGATGGGTAAGACCATTTAAAACAATTGATCCATCTGTAGAATGGCAACGCACTATTAAAGTCGAACAAGATATAGATATGGATCGTATAGGTACTATGGCTCGTAAAAATCAACCCGGCATTATTGTCGTTGATCGCACTGTACCTGGTAAATGGGAAAATTATGTTACTCCAGAACAGGCGATCCCCGAACACACCCTAGACATACCTTGGGAAAGTTGTATTACCATGGGAGATTCTTTTAGTTATGTTCCCAATGATCAATATAAACCAACCAAGAAAATTGTAGAAACGCTCATCAAAATTATTGCAAGAGGAGGTAATTACCTGCTGAACATTGCCCCAGGACCAAATGGAGACTATGATCAAGCAGCTTACGATCGATTAAAAGAATTGGCAGCATGGATACAGATTAATCAAGGAGCCGTATATGCGACCCGACCTATTGCACCTTTCCATGATGGAGACTATTATTATACTAGAAGTAAGGATAGTAAAACGGTCAATGTATTTCATATCGTAGAAGGTGAGCGTTACCAACAACCCGCGCAATATGTCTTTAATCTACCTGATCAATTCAAAATTAAAGATATAGCCATACTGGGTCATAAAGGAAAAGTAAAATGGTCACAAAAAGATAATCAAATAACAGTGATAAACCCAAATACTAAATTGAATTATGCAACCGTAATTCAAATAAAGAGTAAGTAAATTTTAATTCCAAAATCATTTTCAAAGCCTACTGTTAGAAATCACAGTAGGTTTTTTTTGTTTAATAAGCACTCGTTTTTCACCATCTATCCATTTAATTCATAAAAAATTATTACCAAAATAATATTTTGAAAAACCTAGCTAATACCTCTCTTCATGCATTACGTTGAGTCAAATCTTAATCTAAATATTTCTATAATATTTAAATCATATTAATTCCCGTACATAAGAAAATTAACTTCTTAAAAAAAAGTAAAAAGTTCTTGCATCTTTTAATAATATTGTTGTAACTTTACTATTACGGAAAACCAATCCAAATTATGAACGATCAAATTATAAAAGCCATTTACTTTCAGAAGCTGCAATCGATTGCACAGCTCAGTAAAACTTTTAACAAAAGTATACCCCTGATTACCAAGTCCGTAAACTCATTGTTAGAGATGAATTTAATTGAGGGGAATGATCTTGCTGCCTCAACCGGAGGCAGAAGAGCTATTCAATTTAAGATCAATAATAATTTATTAAAGTATACTTTAGTTATAGCCTTAGATCAGTATTACACGTCCATTTATATCTTTGATTTAGAGAACAATATCATAGCAGAAAACGTTGACATTTACAATCCACTAAAAAATAAAGACAAAGCCCTAGATATCATTATCGGTCTAACAGAAGAATTGATCACTTCGTCTAACATACCTACATCAAACTTCTTAGGCATCGGCATTAGTATGCCCGGTTTTGTAGATACGGAAAAGGGAATCAATGATTCTTTTGATAAACAATCAAAATTATACCACATAAAAAAACATATCAGCGAGCATTTTAATATGCCAACGATTATTGAAAACGATTCTACTTGTATCGCTTTTGCAGAACAAAAATTTGGTGCGGCCAAAAATATAAAAAGTTCATTAGTCATCAATTTAAATTGGGGTGTTGGACTAGGTATGATCGTAAATGGACAAATATTCAAAGGATCTAGTGGTTATGCTGGAGAATTTAGCCATATACCACTTAGTGATAGCAACGAATTATGTTCCTGTGGAAAAAAAGGTTGTTTAGAAGTCGAAGCATCATTAACTGCAGCGGTGAAAAATGTCCAAGCAGCACTAAACGCTGGGGAAAAATCCAGTTTAGAATCCGAACAACAGAACAATCTTTTGGCGCAAGGAGACGCATTATTAGAAAGTGCCATCAATGGCGATCAACTTGCTGTTGCCAACTTAGGTAAAATTGGTTATATGTTAGGAAAAGGGATAGCAACATTAATCCATATTCTCAATCCAGAGGTCATTATCATCAGTGGAAGAGGAGCAAAAGCAGGAACAATCCTGATGCCTCAAATCCAAACAGCCATCAACGAATTTTGTATACCAAGATTGGCCCAAGCAACACAAATCAGAATATCAGAAACCAATAAACAGGCTCAGAGTGTGGGAACAGCAGCCTTTATTATCGAAAACTTAATACAAACACTAATAAAAACCAACTAATTAAATTATTCAACCAATTCGTATGAGTTATTTTTACACAAAAAGTGCGGGATTAGCATTATGCACCTTATTTAGTGCCTCTACCCTATTCGCACAGCAATCTGTTACAGGAAAGGTAACAGATGCTACAGGACCTGTTTCCGGCGTAACGGTTTCCGTAAAAGGAACAGCACGCGGGACACAAACAGCTGCAGATGGTAGTTTTACCATTCAGGCTGCGCAAGGAGAAACACTACGTTTTTCTAACATTGGTTATAAAACAACGGAAATTATTGTTGGCTCAACTAAAACGATTAATGTTACTTTAACAGATGATGCATCAGCATTAGATGAAGTAGTCGTAACAGCGATGGGGATTAAAAGAGCTCCCAAAGAATTAGGTTATGCCATGAGTACTGTAGGTGCAGAAGAGCTTACCAAAACAGGTAGCCCTAACTTTGCGGGTGCACTATACGGTAAAGCACCAGGGGTACGGATTTCAGCAGCGCCAGGAGGGGCAACTTCGGGTATCAATATTAATATCCGTGGTACAAACTCAATATCATTAAATTCACAACCTTTAGTCATTATTGATGGAGTTCCCATGCGTCAGACAGGTTTTAATAACTCTGATTATTGGGGCGATCAAAGAGCTCGGGGTAATGGTTTAGAAGATTTAAATCCAGAGGATATTGAAAACATCACAATTCTGAAAGGAGCTTCTGCTGCTGCACTTTATGGATCAGAGGCCATGAACGGTGTTGTATTAGTGACTACAAAATCTGGAAAAGGAAGTAAAGGTTTCTCGGTCGATTTCAACGCAACTTACACACATGATCAAATCGCCTATTTACCAAGATTTCAAGATGTTAGAGGACCTGGATACTCATTAGCCTATGCCAATGGTGGACAAGCAGAGGACAAATTCTTCTACTATACTCAAGACAGAGCAATAAACGGTGTGACAAGAGGAGTTTTACCAGCAACTATCAATTTTGGACCAAAATTCGATGGTCAACCTACAATTGCATGGGACGGAACAGTTAGACCATATGAGGCACAAAATTCTTACAATAAATTCTTTAATAATCCGAATAATACAACATTCAATTTAGCTTTAGGGCATACAACAGAAAATTCAAACACCCGTTTTTCAATTACGCGTCAAGATAATCAAATGACATCCCTTGACTCTTATAATAAGAAGAACATCGCCAATTTAAATACTTCTTTCAAACTATGGAACAGTTTCACAACTGATGTTGTCGTAAATTATATCAATCAACATACGCACAATAGACCATTCTTGACCGATCGTTTAATAAACAATTTTACAGGAATGATTTCAACTTGGGATAATCCAGAATGGTATTTAGATCGTTATAAAACAAGTCAAGGTTACAAATTCGTAACTGGAACAAATCCTAGTCTGACACCAGAAGAAAATTTAACATACAATGGTTATAAAACAGATGTATTAGATTATATCTGGAATACGAAGGCAAGACAGTATGATGAAAATTCAAATCGCTTAATTGGGTCATTAACAAACACGTGGCAAATTACTAAAGATTTTTCTGTCAGAGGACGTTTTTCAGCAGATATGACGAATAATAAAATCGATGATAAACAACCGAATGAAAGACCAATTTCATTAGAAAACACAGGTTACTATTCACTCCAAAATCAATCAGCTAATATTTATTATACTGATTTATTGGCTTCTTATAGTAAAAGTGTTACTCCTGACATCAAGTTGGGAGCTATGGCAGGTTATACAGCCACGAAATCGCAATCAACAAATATGAACAGCTATACCGATGGTGGTTTAAGTGTCCGTGATTGGTTTGATATCAACGCTTCTGTAAATCAAGCTAGAACTACGAATCAAAAACTAAATTCATTAAGAGATGCCGTTTTTGGAACATTAAACTTTAACTTCAAGGATTACTGGTTTGTTGAAGGAACATTAAGACGCGAGCGTATTTCTCAAATGCATCCCGACAACAATGTACTTTATTATCCATCTGTAAATTCAAGTTTAATTCTATCTGAAGCTTTTGATTTACCATCAGCATTTAACTATGCAAAATTAAGAGGATCATGGGGTATTGTTGGTAATTATCCTACAATTTATCAAAGTGCTTTAAGTTATACTCAGGCGACCTTAGGTAATCAAGGTTCTGGAACTGCGGTACTATATACCAATATACCAACTTCAAGTTTTGGAAATGAGAAAATTTTACCAGAGACAAAACATGAAATAGAATTCGGATTAGAAACTCGTCTTTTTAATAATCGTTTAGGTTTCGATATTACCTACTACAATGGTAAAATCGTTGACCAAATTTTAAATTACACGCTTCCTATATCAACAGGTTCAACTTCTATTCTTGCTAACGTAGGTACTTTAAGAAATAAAGGTTGGGAATTTGCAATAACTGGAACCCCAATTCAAAATGGAAACTTCCGTTGGAATACCGTATTAAACTTCTCAATGAATAAAAATACAATAGAAGAATTACCTGGAGGAGCTACGGAATTATTACATAGAGACTATGATGGAGCGGCTGCACAATTAATCTCCAAAGTTGGTGAACCAATGGGTGATATCATGACACACCCAATTGCCTTAGATGACAGTGGAAACAAAATTGTACAAGCAAATGGGTTATATAAAATTGATGCGGATAAATGGGAGAAGAAAGGTAACGCTATGCCAAAAGCAGTTGGAGGATTTATAAATACATTTACGTACAAAAGCTTCACACTTGACGCCCTAATTGACTTTCGTTTAGGTGGACATGTTATGCCAACAGGTATTAATTGGATGAAAAGCCGTGGTTTATTAGAAGAAACCTTAACAAATATGGATGCTGAACATGGTGGATTAAGCTATTATCTTGATGGAAATGGCAAAGGTGTTGCCTATAATGGTACATCAGGTCCTAACGGACAAAAGGTTTACGATGACGGTATGTTAACACAAGGTGTCTTAGCAGATGGTTCGACCAATACGAACATTATTTCGCAGGCATATTATTACGCACAAACCTATAACTGGGGAGGCCCTCAATACTCAAACTCAAACTACGGTTTGTATGTACAAAAAAATAATTATTTTAAAATGCGCGAAATATCTTTAGGCTACAAATTACCTTCTGCAGTAGCTGCAAAATTAAGAGCTAAAAATGTTCAGATCTCAGCTTTTGGTAGAAATCTATTCTTCCTTTACAGATCAATTAAAGACTTAGATCCTGAGCAAATGACAGGAGGATCTAACTGGGTTAATCAAGTTTCTAATGCCGGTACTTCTCCAGCAACTAGAACATATGGTTTAATGGTACGTGCAAGTTTCTAATAATATGAAAATAAATAACTTTTTTGTGATCGCAGGACTATGTACTGCATCACTAACCACAATAACTTCTTGTAAAAAAGAATCTTTCGATGATGTTTATCGTGACCCATCAAAAGTAACATCAACCTCTGTAGAAAAACAATTTTCTGGTTTACAATATACTTTTAGAGAACTCACGATTCCAACATATAGAAATTATTTTGTCACTTTAGCGCCAACTATTCATCGGTATACACAAATTATAGGTTGGGCAAATTCGGAAAATCAATTAAATCCTGGTGCAGCAGCAATAACTGATCGTTGGGAAAAATATTATCAAGGTTTAGCGCAATTCAGAGAATTAGAAAAAATTTATAATGCAGCTCCAGAATTGGAAAAAGCTGACAAAAAAATATTCTTTTTAGCTGCCAAAATATTCTTTTACGACCAAACACAACAACAAGTAGATTTACATGGTGATATTCCATGGTCAGAGGCAGGGAAATTAAGTACAAATGGTGGTGATTATACAGTTTCCTATCCTAAATATGATGCTGCAGAAGATATTTATAAAACAATGTTAGATGATCTAAAGGCAATCAGTACTGACTTAAATTCATTAACGATTCCTACTGCTGTAGTAAATTCATTCAAAACTCAAGATTTGATTAATTCAGGTTCATTAGATTTGTGGAAGAAATATTGTAATTCACTTCGCTTAAGAATGTTAACTCGCGTCAACAAATCTTCCTCTTTTGCAAGCAGATCTAATCAAGAAATTGCAGAAATTATTAATAATCCAACAACAAATCCTATTGTATTAAAAAATGATGATAATATTCAAGTTGATATCTTTAATAACGCTTCTGATATTCATTCAAGAGATTTCTTAGATGCTTTAGAAAGCTGGAATAATAATATTGCAAGTAAAAAAATGATTGATCATATGGTTTCAAATGGAGATCCAAGATTACCATTTATGTTTGAACCTGGTGTTGGTGCAAACGGCGTTTTCATAGGATTAGACCAGTCATTACCTTCGGCAAATCAGACTACATTGATATCTGGAACACCTGCTAATCCAAGCACGATAGCTATTTATAACAGGTCCACATATTCGAGAAATCAAAATTTTCCAGGAATTCTATTTACCGCATCAGAAGTTCAATATTTAATAGCAGAATTCAAGAATAATTCAGGAAATACTGCAGGAGCGAAGGAAAATTTCGAAACCGGAATAAAAGAATCGATTGATTTACAAAAACGCCTTCGAGCGATTTCAAACAATAGCTTAGTGGCTGCAGCACCAGCACCGTCTGATTTAGAAATTCAAAATTATATCACAAAAATAGGATGGGGAACAAATAATATTCAACTTATTGCAACTCAAAAATGGCTGCATTTCAATATTATTCAATCGACTCAAAACTGGGCTGAAGTAAGAAGATTAGATTATCCAACTTTTACATTTAGAGTTGAAAGTTCTGATATTCAAAAAACAGCACCTGTGAAATGGTTTTTACCACAATCTGAACAAGCATACAACTTGGCTAACTACAATACAGTAAAAGACAAAGATAACGTTAATACCAAAATTTTCTGGGACATTAATTAAAAAAATAAACTACTCAAAGAAAGCCACTCACGTGGCTTTCTTTGTTTTAGACTTTTTTGTCAAGATGACTATTTTACAAGAATCACAAAAACTAATTAATAACCCTTCATTCTCAAAATCCAAAAATAACCATCGGAATATAGGGTAGCACTCAAATTGATAAACAATAAAAATAAATCGCACAAAAAGAATAGCTAAATTTGGATATAAGACTCAAATTGCAAAGCTTTACAATTTGAATACATCAAATGCCAACATACATTAACTTTTTATGAATAAACTCGCCCTACCGATTGTCATCCTACTTATACTCTCTTCATGTCGAAGTTATCAACCTGTATTATTAACATCATCACAGATTTTCAAAGAAGGACAAGTCCCCTTCAAACAATGCCATGCTTCCACTATCGAATCGATAGGTAAAGGCAGCTTAATCGCCTCCTGGTTTGGCGGAACACATGAGTCCAATCCCGATGTGGTCATATGGGCATCACGCTACCTCAATGGAAAATGGGAAACACCAATTCAGGTCGCAGATGGTGCTCTTGATGAAAAACAGTATCCAACATGGAATCCAGTGTTATATCAGCATCCTCAGTCTGACACGCTATATCTCTATTATAAAATAGGACCAAACCCTAGAGAATGGAAAGGATATGTTAAATATTCGCTCGACAAAGGAAATACTTGGTCAACAGCAAAAGCCCTACCAGCAAATATTCTTGGGCCAATCAAAAATAAACCAATCACTTTAGACAACGGAATAATAGTATCACCGTCAAGCACCGAGTCAAAAGATGAAATCTGGAAAGCACATATAGAGATCAGTAAAGATCGTGGAAACACTTGGTCGATCGTTGAAATTAATCATGAAAGTCCAGTTCAGGTCATACAACCCAGTATTTTACAACATAAGGATCGAAAAATTCAAGTATTATGTCGCAGTAAAGAAAACAAAGTCATGAGTTCCTTTTCCAATGATAATGGAAAAACATGGCAACCTTGGCAAGCTACAAATTTGCTTAATCCAAATGCTGCAACAGATGCCATACGTTTAAAAAATGGTCAGTTTATGATCGTTTATAATCCAGATCTTGCCGGAAAAGATTGGTGGGAGGGGCGTACTAAGCTTCGAGTAGCATTATCAAAAGATGGTCTCAAGTGGAGAGATGTATTGATATTAGAAGACGGTCAAACTGGCGATGAATACTCCTACCCGACCATCATACAAGACCCACAAGGTTTGATACACATTACCTACACTTGGAATAGAAAGAGTATTAAGCACATCGTCTTAAAATAAAAATAAGTGTGGCTTTCTTTGCCACACTTATTTTTTAGAAAAGAAGGACACTATCTCTGCAAAAAATACCCTTCCCATTTCGGAACATCCTCTATTTTAAATTACAAATAATCTTTCTTCAATTCAAGAACCCCTTCAAGGCGCACATCATCCGATGCAGACCCAATCAGTAATTTAAATTTTCCCTTCTCCGTTTTCCACTTATTATCCACAGCCCATAATTTTAGATCCTCTTTCGTGAGCTGAAAAGAAATTTGCTCACGCTTTCCCGCTCCAATTGTTTTACGTTCAAAACGTTTCAATTGTTTTACAGCCGTCACGACAGAACTAACTTCGTCTATTACATACAATTGAGACACCTCATCACCATTAAACTGCCCTTGGTTTTCCACATCAAAAGAAACTGTACACACAAAATCATTTTCTTCCTCTTTCAGATCAACCAAAAGATTAGAATAATCAAATTTGCTGTAGCTCAATCCATAGCCAAAAGCATATAAAGGTTTAGCCGTCATCTCGACATAATCATGATGCTTCGGCTTATTATGATTATAATGTACCGGCAATTGTCCTACAGAGCGAGGAATAGATACAGGTAGACGACCTGCTGGATTATAATCTCCAAAGAGCATATCCGCAATCGCCAATCCACCTTCTTGCCCAGGATACCAAGCGTTTACGATAGCAGGCACATGTACCGAAGCCCAATTGAGATTCAAAGGTCTGCCCATGATTGTCACTAAGACAATAGGCTTACCAATTTTTTCTAATTCCTGGATCAATCGCAATTGATCACCCATCATATCCAATGAAACACGATCAAAACCCTCACCACTTTCCATATCACTCACCGCATTGATATCTACATTTGCGGCACCAGTAGCCTGATAAGAGGTTTTAAAATCTCGCGCACTAGAACCGCCTAGTACAACGACTACAACATCGGACAATTTAGCTGCTGCTACTGCTTCCTGAATATGACTATTTGAAGTGTCCCGGATAGCACATCCTTTCACATAATCAATCTGAGTACCTTTGCCCACCGCAGCACGAATACCATCCAATACGGTCTTCACTTTACCATCCGCTTGGGGAGCAGTATAATCCCCCAATTGATTATAGACATTATCAGCATTAGGTCCAACAACAGCAATACGTTTAATTGTTTTTTTAAGCGGCAAAAGATTACCTTCATTCTTAAGCAAAACAATAGATTCTTGCGCTACTTTTCGAGCCATAGCCCGGTTAGCCTCCGTTCCGACCTTCTTAAAAACCTGTTTTTCATCCACAAAAGGTCGATCAAACAAGCCTAAATTAAATTTCATACGCAATACCCGAGCCACAGCAGTATCCAGCACAGAACCCTCAACAAGTCCATCCTTTATTGCTTGCTGCAGATTAGTACCATATCCAGTACCGCTCAAATCAACATCTAGACCTGCATGTAAACTTTGTGAAGCAGCTTCAGCACCATTAGAAGCTGTCGCATGCCCACCATTCAATCCCGATATACTCAATAAGTCCGAAACAACAAAGCCATTAAATCCCCATTCCTGACGTAAAATATCCTTCAGAAGCCACGGATTAGACGAACAAGGAATACCATCAATACTATTATAGGCGGTCATCACTGAACCAGCCCCTGATTTTACAGCTTGTTCAAAAGGGTACAAAAAATGTTGTCTCAAAGCTCTTTCACCAATAGAAACAGCCTCGCCATTATGCCCCCCCTCTGGGACAGCATAGGCAACAAAATGCTTAAGTGTTCCAATAATTTTATCCTCTTGACCAAGCATATCACCTTGAAACCCTTTAATCATTGCTTTCCCCATCTGACCGATCAGATAAGCATCTTCACCATAAGTTTCCTCAGTACGCGACCAACGTGGGTCACGAGCGAGATCCAAGACAGGACCATAGCCATTTTTACCACCTACCGCATAAGTTTCCTTTGCGATAGTCGCCGCCATCTGTTGAATCAAATTAGGATTCCAAGTACTTGCCTGTCCAATAGCTGTTGGAAAAACAGTAGCACCGATAGCCATATGACCATGCGGCGCCTCCTCCGATAACAACAACGGAATACCCAAGCGTGTACTGTCCAACATATAGCGTTGAATCGCATTTGTCGCACGAGCCGCTTCAACTGGGCTCAATCCATTTGAAAGAGTCTTTTGTGTCCAAGGATCAGCACGAAAGGTCGCCCATAGCAAACCAATATGTTGATCCTTTACCGCTTTTTTTAATTTAGCACTAACCGAAACACCATGAGTTCCTTTATCATACATCTCCCAGCCCAATAATTTAGACAACTGACCAACTTTTTCATCCGTTGTCATTCTGCCTAAAAGATCCTGAACCCTTTTCTCAACGGGGATCTTACTATTTTTATAAGGGATTTGCTGTGCTTGTAGATTAGGAATGGTGAAAAATATCATTCCACTAAAAAAAATGCTGCTAAGTTTCATTCTAAATTTATAAAAACAATAAGTAGTCGGTTTGTAAACCACTAAAATAACGTTTTAGCTTTAAAAAAAAGCACTCCAGTGAAATAATATCAAGAAAAATACACGATATAAAAAAGGATGGCTGCTCTGAAGTAGTCCAGATAGTAACTCAACATTTTGAGCACGCTACTCATCATCCTTTTATGTTATATTAGAATTATTAAAACCATATTCCTGATCAAAATATGAACCCCAATCCGTTCCCCTACTCCTTAACTCCCTTAAAATAATATTTTACAGGAACAACAAACGCAGCCGGATTATTATTTTGATAAGTGATGATCAATCTAGTTCCTTCAATAGCTAAGAGATAGGAAGAATACTCATCACTATCAGAAAATTTGATTGTAGATTTTTCTTCATCGAAAGTAAAAGCATTTGTGTTTTTTCCTTTAAAGACAAGTTGTTCGAGAATTCCCGCATTCGCTTCACAAATTTTTCTACCTCTATCTAACTTCATCTGATTGGATTTTTCTTCGAACAAAAAACGATAGCTATTGTCCATTTCACATTCATCAGGTTTATAGTTGACCAACTGATTTTCAGAACCCTCATTTACAGGTATGGGCTGCCAGATATAGGTAGATAATATTATTTGAATGTCTTTCGGATCATCATAAATTGGCGTACCCTTATCTTTTGCACAGTTTGTCAATAAAGAGAAGAGAACAATCGCATAGATCATTTTTTTTATCATAGTTTATAGTGTTAGTATTCTGATAACGTAGCTCTTCCAAAAACTGCTACAAAAAAAATGGGTAAGCACTAGAGCGCTTGTTTATGAAGCTACAATAGCGCGACGCATAGTTTCATTGATCATCATCCGACTCACCATTCATAATTTTGTTAATACGATCTTCCAAAACTGATTGATGCCACTCCTCTAAAAGTTTTCTAGTATGTTCAACCACATCATTACCTCCAGCTTCCATGACCCTAACCCACTTTTCTCCAAATTCGCCATATGCTCTTAGCGTATCCTCCGAATCTGTATACTTAAGCAGATATTCCATCATAAACAAATTAGCCCATCGATCTGGATCCAAAGGAAAACACATATACTGTGCGATATCAACTTGATCAATAAATGCTTGAAGCACCTCCTCGGGCGTAAAATTAAAAATATCACAAAATTGCTTAAACTCTTGGGTAAGCTTAATAGTTTCTAAGTTTTTCATAAGAATAAATTTTAAATGAGCTTATATTTTCAATAGCATTTTAGGCATTTTTTACAGTCATTCGGCGAGACAAATTGAAATTTATCAACAATTCAATGCTAATAAATTGAATGATCAATTTTTACATAGTTATCCAACCATTCTTGATAAAAAATAGTTCGTTGCTTTAGATCTCGACAAAAGAAATAGCGCTTATCCAACTCCTGAATTTCCATAATAAGTAATCGACATTTAGGAGATTTTTGATATTCCTGATCACAAATACTACCATAGCCGTCATATACACGCATGTATACCCCTAAAACTGGATTATAGACAGCTTTATTTAAATGCATTCTCGCCAAATGCTCAGGAATAGCCACACATTTCATGATTCGATTTAAAAACTGTGTAGCCGAAATACCCGTAAGCATTGATTTAAACATTAAATCTTTATTCAAAGTAATCGTGGTCTCCTCATCAAGATAAACAACCTCCTGCAATTCACTTCCCTTCGAAAATATCTCATAAAGTTGATGAGTCAACAACCTCCCTTTGCTTCTCCTTTGCGCATAACTATAATTTCTATTGATGGACAATTTGATTTGACGTTGTATGAGCTTCACACCTCGAGCCCGATCTATTTCATTCAATTCAATAGATAATGGTTGATTTTGTCCTTCATCTTCATGTCGTATATAATCAAAAGATTTAGTCACTAAGTTATAGACCGAGTTGTCATGGAAGTTCTGATCGATATATGAAAAATGATTCACATACAGTTGTAAAAAATCCGGCACGGAAATACCAAAAAGTTCACAAGCATATCTAAAACTTGTTGGTATTACGATAGGTTCCGAATCTGTATTTTTCATAATTATTTGATTTTAATGAATAATAGTTTTATACCTGTAGGATAGACCCATATACAAAACTCCTTGCTTTACTTCTTTTTCATGGAGCAGTTCCTCCTTCAGCCCGCATAATATGTCCAACTCTGTTTTGAGAGATAGAACAGGAAACTCATAATCGGTACAGCGATCGAGCTCACATTTGATTTATCTATAATGTAGGTGCCTCAGAATTCTTTTTCCCTAACAAAAATCTTTAAGAAATTTCAATAAAGAGCATCGAAGAGATTTCGCCATCCCCTAACTTACTTGCGCAATTCGTTGCTCAATAGATAGAATAAGTCGTTCAAACAGTCGCTCATACAACTCTACGGCACCGCGAGCTTGACTGATTACTAAAGTGTTATGTTTTTCATCCATATCCATTGCAGCACTTTTCCACCATATATCTTGAGGTTTTAAAATAATAGAAAGAATCAGCTTATTCAGATCATGCGTATTCAAAATACCATCTAATAAATCTGTACTTGCAATAGCAGACCAGTCTAGGAGAGCTGAGAGATCCATATCTTTAGGGATAAATCCAACGGCACATTGAAGATAAGTTTGTATGCCGATACTATATAGCTCACGTAGCAGTAGCAATGCCGTGTCAGGCATCAGTAGAGGGGCTCCTGTCATAGTCATCAACAGGTTCTGCATAACAGATCTAGCATTTTCAGAACACAATTTAATCCGTTCCAATTTACAGCTCCAGTCTATTTCTCGGGGCATTAGCTGCACATGGAAAGTAGACTTTTGCCTCAAAATCCAAGATTTTTTCCAGACAATATTTACAAATCGACTTCCCAATGCCAAATGCTTTTCTACATAAGGTAAATCCAGAAAAATCATACAGGCACCAACATCCCCAAAATTTCTCTGCCTAAATGAAAATGGTAAGTTCTTCTTTGTTAGGACGACCAAATAAAGCTGGATTTTGACACCATCGGATTGATCAACAGCTTCGGCTTCAAAAGGATTTCCCTTAGATAATACTCCAATTTGATAATTGACCAGTAAAATCTGTTCCGGACGATAACTTGAATAAATTCTATCAAGTACTATATTCGCATCATCCTTATACTTTTGTAGCCAAGGAAAACCCGAAAAATCTTCTCGGATAGGAGGACCAGCAACTATTGTCTTACTGTGCTTGGGATCTACAACAACGGAAATTTCATCAACACTTCCCCCATCCTGAACAGCTTGAGCAACTCGATCGTTTTGCTTCTGGCGATAGGTAGCTACGCCATCATTCATAAAATCAACCATATCATCCATAGCCTTTCCTAATGCTTGACAGTGCACCAATAAAAACTCAAATTCCGCTTCCAAAATATCGATACGATCCTTTTTTTTCGAATATAGATAACTGCTATCCAGTAATCTGAGCAAACGTGTACTATGGACATCATAGGTGAAAATTTCGAAAAGCCCAGGCACTGCTCCACGAAGCACTTTCAGAATATGTTCCAGATTTTGCGACTTGCCAACAGCTACTCCGACCATACTTTGAAACCCCTTTAACCGCAACATGACAAACTGATGCAACATAGCAGTGGCCTGAAAAAAGTCCATCTTTGATCTAAAAGAATAACAAGCAACCATAAACTCATCGGACACCTTTTTTCCTTGAGCATAATCCAACACAAACATTTCCAGTAAACTATTTACGAGCTTATTGGATACAGTTGGATAGCCTTTCTTTCCCGATTGATAAAGCTGATGCGAAGGCAGCGAAGCATAGGTATAATATAAACTTCCCTTTTTCAATTGACTGACCCAATCACTAGTCCATATAACAGTAAAAGGAATCTCTGGCATATCCGCCATACACAGATGTATAATAGGCGCCACGCTTCTGATAGAAACACCTTTGATAGGGTTTACAACCAACAGTAGATGTGGACTCTTACGGCCTTCATCCAAAAATTGAAACAAAAAAATACGATCTAAGTCCATCCGCTGAACCAATCGATCAACTAAAAATTGAGTGTTAAGTTCCATAATTAAAATTTTATAGTTAAATAAAATGTATAGGTTTACTATACAAATGTAAAAATAATATGGAATATAAAAAATAAATTATATAGAATTAACATATATTAGTATAGCTATTAAATCAATTTATACATCAATTAATCACATTAAAGTATTTAAACCATATAGCATCCGTGTTTCATGCACATATTCAATACATGTTTAACATAAAATCAATGATTTTATATATCCTATTTGTACGTTAGAGTAGGTATTTGAATCTTTAAAGAGTGATGTAAACATATTATTTCCATCTATAACTCGGACTTACTACGGATCTAACACGCATATAGATCGGAGAGATCTTGCGTGTCTAATGACTAGATCGTACTTTTCCTTAGTACCATCATGATATTAGCCCAATATATCATACCCTATATTCAGCAATATTGGGATATCCGATAATTGCATTTGCACTGACTAATAATAAAAAGAGCTACATTAAAAATTTCATAATGGATAGAACTCTCTATTTATAAATTTAAAAATGACTAGTACTTTACCATTTTAATTTTCATAAAAATATTTAAAAGCCTCATTTTTAATTATTTATTTTACTAACTTCATCGACATGAATCATTTTATTAGCTATAATTATGGGATATATTGATGACGGCTATCTGCGTGGATCACTCGGAGGACTCGTGCACCGAAAAGTAAATAACAAAAATATCGTTCAAACTAAAAGCAGCTCCAGAACCAAGCAAAGCAGGTGGACAGTAGCGGCTTCAGTTGACTTTGGCAAAGCCAGCAAAGCAGGTTCACTAATAAGACGCACATTCAAGGGGCTCCATATGGGATTCCATGACAGTAATATGCATAACCGCCTCATAACTCATCTCAAATGTGTCATGCGTGCAAATGGGCAATACCTGGGGCAAAAAACCATACATTTGGGAAAACTAGATCGCCTGGTGAACTTCCAATTTAATGAAAAGTGCCATATGCATGATTTTCTCTATTTTGATCCCACCTTGAATATGCAAACTGATCATCAGCTACAGATACAATTCCCGAGCTTTAACACGAAAAATGATCTCTTCCGACCTCCTTACACCCATTCCATTCGTGTCAAAATAGGAGTTGGAATCTATAACTTCGACACGCATACGCTGTTCAATATCGTAGAAAAGCATCTGGATCTTATCAAAGGACCGATAGTACAGGACAAATATCAATTTTTAATTGACTGCAAAGCAAGCAAAGCCCAGTCAGCTATTGTAGCCATGAGTATTGAATATTATGGAACAATAGCTGACAGATTTATATTGCTAAATCATAGAGAATTACATCCAACGACCATCATCGGCGCATTTGCAATCTAAAATCTGGATTAGCAACAAAAACATATTGTGATAATAGGGTTGTATCAGCATGAGAGTCAGTATTGATCGGACAAAATTTAGTTATGATAGCTAAAACATCACTGTCATAACTAAATTAAGGTCCACATCAATCCAATCTATTTCTCTTACATGATCATATAGAAATCTAAATACGAAATGAGATCTTTTATATGGGATAAATTGTTCATCTAACCAATTCTAAGATTAAAATTTACGCTGACACTTAATTCATTCGCCTATTATGATATAAAATAACTTAAAAACCGTTTTGCGCTACGAGGAATATTTTTACTATCTTAGGTCTATCTTAAGACCGTAACCGCTATGATGAAGTCCTTTAAAAGAATTTTATTTGCTTTTTGTCTATGTTTAATTTGTACAACTGCACTTTTTGCACAGCAAAATTCTAAAACACAATGGTTTAGCCACGACCGTTTTGGTATGTTTATCCATTGGGGACTTTATAGTGCAGCGGAAGGATTGTGGAAAGGAGAAAAACTTCGATACGTCAATAATTATGCAGAATGGTTACGCTATCGCAACCGCATATCAAAAGAGGAGTATGGTGAACTTGCAAAGCGCTTTGTATGGAATCAGATCAACCCTGAAGAATGGGTATTACTCGCCAAAAAAGCTGGAATGAAATACATCATCATGACGGCCAAACATCATGATGGAGTAGCCATATGGGATACTAAGATAGGAGATTACAGCCTCAATAAATTAAGTGGAAACAATCGGGATATCATTAAAGAATTGGCTTTAGCATGTAAAAAACATGATATGAAACTAGGGTTTTACTATTCCCATTGGATAGATTGGGAACATCCTTATGCTTGGAATCATAACCAAGAATTAACAGGCCATGTCACCGACAAGCAGTACAACCAATATTGGCAGGAAAAAGTAATCCCCCAATTGCGTGAGCTATTAACCAATTATGGCGATGTTGCATTGATGTGGTTTGATATGTGGATTCCATATGAAAAATCAATTATTAAAAAGGAACAGCTGGAACAAGTTGTTCAACTTATTCATACCTTACAACCTAACTGCTTAATCAATTCTAGACTAGGTTTACCAACAGATGAAAAAAATATAGATTTTGAAACTTTCGGTGATAATCAGTTTGGCACTTCCTACGTGCACCATCCATGGGAAACTCCAGGTACAATCGCCCACTCTTGGGGTTACAACGGCCAAGAAAATGAGTGGAAATCTACAAGTCAGATCTTTAATTCATTAATATCGAATGTCAGTCTCAACGGTGGTTTCACATTAAATATAGGACCACGCGCTGATGGAACAGTACCCTATGAGAGTATCTCCAGACTTGAAGATGTAGGTAAATGGCTAGAAAACCATGGTGAGGGTATTTATGGCGCAACAGGCTTGGATTTACGGGCCAATCAACACGATTGGGGCTACCTCACAACAAAGACACTTGGAAAAGAAACACAAGTGTACGCACAGGTCTTTAATTGGCCTCTTGATCGGATATTACGGATATCTGGAATAAAATCAAAACCATCCCATATTTCAACTCGCATAGGCGCAACCGAAACAAACTTAAAATTTGAACAAAAGAGTGGAATATTACATATAAAGTTACAAGCGAAACAAACTGATCCCTTTGTATCGACGATTTCACTTACTTATGATGGACCTTTACAACTGGATAAAGACATCGTAGCCGAATCTACATTTGGAGGCTTTGCATTAAATGGTACAAATGCGATTAACCAGGATCAATTACAAATAACCAAATACGACGGAAAGAAACCACAGCATATTCATACGAAAGACGGACAGATCGAATGGGAGATCGATTTTCCTGAAATAGGTATATATAAAGTGGATGTATCTGCACATAATCCAGACCAAGTCGTGGCCAATATTTCCATTCAAATAGGTTCTAAATCGGTATCTGGAAAACTAAACCCCAATGGAAAAATGGTGGTTGAGCCTAATGAAAACAACTACACCGATGAATTTGTCAACACCAATTTGGGAGTCATTAAAATCGATCATATTGGACGACAAAAGATAACATTCCGAAAAAATGGAAGCAAATCGCTTTGGCTGAATAGCATCTGGATAGAAAAGAATGATTAAAAAAATCAATACAACATCTAAATTTAATAGGGAATTGCTCAATTTTAATCATTAAATTGAATAAAATGTGCACTTTTGCATGCTTCAATATTAAAAAGGCTTTCTAACTTGATCCGCGAATGGAACCTCACTACCACGCATTGAACGAACAGTACTCCTATCCTATAACTTTAGGGGTTGAGGGCTTATTAGCGCTTGATGAAGAAGGTCATATCCTATCTTACAATGAGCAAATCAAACTTTTATTACCAATTGAAAAAATAGGTAATAAAAAATTTCAAGATGCCTTGATTTTTTACCGCGTGGAAGATCAAAGTATCATCCCTATTGAAGAACTCTCTTTTTATAACACATTACAAACAGGTGAAAAACAGATTGATCATAATTATGGCCTAATGACAGAAGAAGGAGATTTTAAATGGCTCTCCTTTAGTTCCAAATTAGTCCCTGAAAGATCTGATATGCATATGATTATAGCCATTTCCGATGTAACCAAATTGATTAACGAAAATAAAGACTTGCTTGAGAAAAAAAAACAACTTCAGCTTCTAGTCGCATCGCTCGACGATCTGGTATTTGAAGTGAGTAAAGATGGGGTATTCATCAATTATTGGACGAGTAATTCAGATCTATTATTTTACAAACCCGATGAATTTCTAAATAAAAACCTAAGTGATTTATTTCCATTAGCGATTTCTGAGCGAACCTTAGAATTGATTGACAAAGCTCTTACCATTAATAAGGTTTGCAAAATGGAATTTATTTCCAACTTTGATACCCATAAAGGTAAATGGTACAAAATGAAAATAATGCCCATTCATTTGACCAAGGATCGTGTTGCCATTGTGGTATCCGACATTTCTGAAAAAGTAGAATCACTAGAAAAAATAAGATTTAACCAGCATAAATTTAATCAAGCATTCCATTTCTCTGGCTTAGGCATTTCACTTACCAATTTAAAAGGTAACTGCATTGAAGCAAATAAGACCCTTAGTAAAATCCTGGGATTTTCGCAAGAGGAACTTTCAACCATTAATTTCTTAGATTATACACACCCCGATGATCTTGAATTTGATTACAAACAAAGACAAAAACTTGCCAAAGGAGAAATTGATAGCTTTACATTAGAGAAACGCTACCAACACAAGCTAGGCCATTACATTTGGTGTTCAGTTACGATTTCAGCAGTTCATAATCAATTTAATGAACTCTCTTTTTTTATTGTTCAGCTACAGGACATATCTGATGCTAAGAAAAACCGAGAGATTCTCGAACGACAAAAGCATGAACTTGAACTCGTAAAAATTGAATTGGAAACTAAAGTAAAGCAGCTCGAAGATTTCAATCAAATTGTTGCACATAACTTAAGAGGACCTGTTAGCAATATACATATGCTCCTAAGTGAATTGAAAGATGAAAGTAATATCGACATTAAAAACGAATATTTAGATCTTTTGAAAACCAGTAATGATAGTTTGACGGATACATTAGAAGAATTATCGGAGATATTGGAACTGAGAGAAAATAAAAATATTTTAAAAGATAACTGTAATTTTTCTTTGATCTACAAAAAGATCTATAGTCAATTTATTGGAGAGATACAAAGCAAAAATGCTATACTAACCACGGATTTCAAAGTTGAAAATATACACTATCCTACTAAATATCTCGAGAGTATTTTTAATAATTTACTCAGTAATGCTTTAAAATTTACTGATCCAAATATAGCACCGCAAATTCATATCAGAACTTATGTGGAAGATAACAACACGATATTCAGTATAGAAGATAATGGCATAGGAATTGACTTACCTAAGTTCAAGTCACAGCTTTTTATGTTTCGAAAAGTATTTCATCGCGGTTTTGATACTAAAGGGATCGGGCTATTTATCACCAGATATCAAGTTGAAGCTTTAGGTGGTAAAATAGATATTAAAAGCGCTCCAGGTCAAGGCACTACTTTTTTAGTGAGATTTCTAACAACAACAACATGAAAACTTCTAATTGCACAAAAAAAAGAATAATAACAGTGGTGGACGATAACGCCATTTTACGTGTTATTTTTAACAATATGATTAAAAGCTTTCCAGATTTCCCACTTGAAGTCAATCTATTTGAAAATGCACTCGATGCATTAGATTACTTTGAAAACAAAAAACAACAGCTAGACATTACTCCAGAAATTATCTTCGTCGATATCAATATGCCATTTATGACCGGCTGGGAAATGATGGATAAATTAGAACATTATGGTTCTGATTTTTTAAGTCAAATGAATATATTTATCATCAGTTCATCGACCAGTCGAAGTGATCAGGAGCAAATCGCTCATTATCCTTTTATTGACGGATATCTCTTAAAGCCCATCGATAAAATCAAACTCTACGAGTTGATTCGAAATCTTAATCCAGGTATATAAATCTACGCCTACAAAAAAGAAAGGTATCAAAAAATATTTTTTTAATACATAATAAATATAAATGATATCGCTCTGCAATAAAAAGAGACCAGAATAAATTTTTCTGGTCTCTTTTACTTCAATATAAAACTTGAGTTTGATATCAATATGGATAATGTACGATCAACGCAAAGCTTCAATTAAGAACCAACTTCTTCATCATAATTTCTTCGTATTCAAATTAGTACACCGACAATTCATCAACAAACAACCAAGCTGCTGATCCAGCACCTGTTGACCCTGATGGAATTTGATTCAAATGCTGAACTTCCACCTTTACATATTTTGCGGTCTGCTGATCAAACGATAGTTTGATTGTGCCTTTTGATTCGGAAATCGCCTCTTTCCCCACTTCTTTTACAAGCGTAAAATTTTGATTGTCTTTGGACACATAAACTTTGACCGCCTTCGGATAATAGATCCAGCTCGCATTTTGATCTACAACATTCAACTCAACATTCGAAAATGTAGTTTCCGTTCCAAGATCAATCGTTGCTATTAAATCTTGACCATTAAAACCTAACCAGTTTTTTTTGAAATATTGCTTGTTACCATAAACCCCATCAATCAAAGTGGCTGCACCATTTCCATAATACGCTTCACTGGGTTCATGCGATAATTGGATCGATTTTCCAGTCGATTTACTGATGACAAAATCCTGTTTCAATACCGATCCGATCATACGATCAACACTAAAATTTGCGGCATTGATAGTAACCGTTTGATCAACCAAAATAGGACCTTGATAAATCGGACTTTCTATATTTGGATTCGTGCCATCTATTGTATAGCGGATAGTTCCATCGTTTTTAATCGTCGACAATTCATAATACATCTTTCCATCTTTAGAAACAATGTTACCGCTGAGTTCAAAAATTGCTTTACTATAGTTGATGCTCTTTCGATCAAGATAAGCAAACTCATGAATGACTCTTTTCTCAAAGGACTTATATTCATCAGGATTTGAAGTACCCCAAGCCACTTCTGCTAAAGCTAACAATCGAGGAAAAAGCATATACTCTACATGCTTGAAATTTGTAATGTATTCCGTCCACATATTTGCTTGTGGTCCCAAAATATGTTTCGCTTCTTGCGTATTCAATTCATTAGGAATTGGATTGAAACTGTACACCTTATCCAAACGTAATTCTGCACTAAAAGCCAAAGGTTCTGACTGTGGATTACCTTGATAATAATCCAAATACATATGACTTACTGGAGTCATAATCGCATCATGTCCAGTCTTAGCTGCATGAATACCACCTTCAACACCTGTCCAACTCATCACGGTAGCATTCGGGGCTAAGCCACCTTCTAAAATTTCATCCCAACCAATGATACTTTTACCTTTTGCATTGATATATTTCTCCATCCGTTTGATGAAATAAGATTGCAATTCAAATTCATCTTTCAAACCTTCCTTCTTAATGAGATCTTGGCAGTGTGCACAGGCTTTCCATCTTGTTTTCGGAGCCTCATCACCCCCGATATGGATATAATGACTTGGGAACAAAGTGACGACTTCATCAATCACGTCCTCCAATAAGTCAAAGGTTTCTTCCTTTGGGCAATAGATATCATCCATGACACCCCAAGATGTTCCAACTGTAAACGGTCCACCTGTACAAGAAAGTTCAGGGTACGCAGCCAAAGCTGCCAGCGCATGACCGGGCATCTCAATTTCAGGAATCACTTCAATATGTAGCTTTTTTGCATAAGCCACGACATCTTTAACCTGTTCCTGTGTATAAAATCCGCCATAACGACCATCATTCGTTAATTTGGAATCTTTAACATCTTCTGTTACCGCACGAAAAGCACCGATCGCAGTTAGCTTTGGATGACTTTTAATTTCTATACGCCATCCCTGATCATCAGTAAGATGCCAATGAAACTTGTTCATTTTATAACGCGATAAATAATCTAAAAATAATTTGATCTCATCAGCAGTAAAGAAATGTCTACTCACATCAAGATGTGCCCCTCTATACGTAAATTTAGCATAATCCTTTATTGATAATGCTGGTATGCTACCTTTTGTTTGATTTTCTTCTACAAGCTGTAACAAGGTTTGAACAGCATAAAAAGCAGCATCATCTGTAGATGCGGAGATCACAATTCCTTTAGCATCGATTTTTAATTCATAATAATCGTGCTGACCTGCCACCTGATGATTTATTTTTTGGAAACGTACCGTGCCGGATTTTTTAAGGGTTACTTTTGATTGCAACAAACCCTCCAATTGATGAGCTAGATATTTAGACTGTGCTTCAAATGTGCTCCTTCCGATCACGAGATTGCCCTTCAAAGAAAATGAAGCCTGTTGCAATACTTCCAGATGTTGAGGCATCGGAATGATATATTGCTGTCCAAATGAAGATAAAGAACAGAAGAAGATAAAACTGAAAAATAGGATTTTACGCATGATATGATTTGGTCTTTCAGCAAAAATAACATTATTTTCAAATAATTAAAACGTTATAGCATATCAATTTTATCACAAAAAAGGGGGATCATGTGATCCCCCTTTTTTGTGACAGCGCTTATGGCAATCCATTAAATCGCAGCTGTTTTATTTTTCAACCAAGCTTGCTCATCATCATTCAATCGGCTTTTCAATTGATCGAAAACCCATTGATTATACTGATTCAACCAGTTGATATGCTGTTGATCTAATAAGGTTTTATCAACCAAATCTGTTGCGATATAACAAATAGTTAAGGTTTCAAAATCCATAAAATCACCAAATATCGAAGAATCCGCATTTCGAGATAACACTAAATTTTCAATACGGATCCCATGCTTTCCTTCGCGGTATAAACCCGGCTCAATAGAACTAATCATTCCAACTTCTATAGCAACATCAATATTTGCTGAATTAAATGTCTGCGGTCCTTCGTGCACATTCAAGAAAAAACCTACACCATGTCCAGTTCCATGACCATAATTGCGTAATGTAGCCCAAATCGGACGACGGGTAATGGCATCAATCTGATACCCCTTAGATCCTTGCGGAAAAATAGCTTGACTTCCTTCAATAGTACCTTTTAATACAATGGTATAATCTTCTTTTTCTTGTTGTGTGATCTCACCCAAAGAAACAACACGCGTGATATCAGTAGTACCCGTTTGATATTGGCCACCTGAGTCCACCAGCAATAATCCTTTTGATTTTAGCGCATAGTTGCTATCAACAGTTGCAGAATAATGTGGCAATGCGCCGTGATCTAAATAACCTGCGATGGTATTGAAACTAATATCGTTGAAGCCAGGTTGCTCCTCTCTAAATTCCTGCAACCTTGCTGCAATAGATATTTCAGATTGATCACCCTCTGGCACCGCTGTTTCCAACCATTTAAAAAATTTGGTCAGCGCAACACCGTCATTGATCATCGTTTCACGCGTATGTGCAATTTCCACTTCATTCTTCACTGCTTTTAATGAAGTCGAAGGATTGATTTTTTCAATAATATTAACCGCAGCTGGTATAGCGTCATAGATAGCAAAACATGTTCGCTTAGGATCGATCAATATAGAATCTAGCGTTAAATGGTCAACCTGAGCATATACTTCTTCATAAGGTTTCACCTGTACACCCGAAGCTTGCAAACTTGCTCTGGTAGCTTCATCCAATTTAACAGGCTCAATATATAAGATGGCTTCATCAGCTGTTACGTAAACAAATCCTAAAACAACTGGATTACAAGGAACATCACGACCACGGATATTGAGCAACCAAGCAAGATCATCTAAAGAAGAAATAAGATGCGCCTGCGCTCTATTCTTAGCCAGCACATTACGTACAGCAGCTAATTTAGATGCTGTTGATTGACCTGTTGTTGTATCCGCCAATAGATATGCTTTTGCGGTAGGTAAAGCAGGTCTTCCTTCCCAAAGCGGTGATAGTAAATCCACATGACCGTCGACAATAATATCAAGTGGGTTCAATATTTGTTGTACCGATTGCGCAACTAACAAAGAAGCCAAATTTCCATCAAATGCAACTTTTGATCCTTTTGTTAGTTTTTCGCCCAACCATTCTGCATATTCCGCATTACCTTGAACTTTTAATTTTACCAATTCAAATCCAGTACCAGCCAATTGTTCATTTGCTTGAACAAAATAACGAGTATCTGTCCATAACCCCGCAAAATCTTGTGTAATAACTAACGTACCTGCTGAACCCGTAAAACCCGAAGTCCATGCAATACATTTATAACGATCTGGTAAATATTCACTTATATGCGGATCAGAAGAAGGGATAATGTAACCATCAACACCTTGATCTTTCATCAGACTTCTTATTGCCGCTAATTTTTCTGAATGCGTCATTGTTTCTCTAATTTTATCATGCAAGTTAGGAAAATTTCAAGAAGTAAACCACTAATCCTTATTTTAGGTCTGCGATAATGGCATCAAAATAAGCTATCATATCCAGCATCGAGATACCAATTGAGCGTGCGGTAAAAAGGGAAAAGGTGACTTTCTTCTTGGGCAGGAATATAGCTAGACAGTCCTGAAAAATTAGTAATGGGCTTACCTAAAAAAGTGGGGGTATTCGCTTTAAATATGACAGCCTTGCTGACTGCAGACTTTAAAGGCATTAACTCTTCCGATGGAAGATGTTTCTCAAATAGATCTAAAAAATCATATGCTTTAACAGGACTACTAGGATCTAGATCCAAGCGCTGTACGTTATTTCTGTTAATCTCGGAGATCAACGATGGGTTTCGAGACAACAATTGCGCTGTCTCATGTGCGAGGGCAGAAAGTTGCCTAGTATCTACCAGTGAAAAAGTAGCAGACTGCTCTAGACCTTTTTTTTGTTGATAATACGCCATATATGCATTTGCGATTGCGGTCAATCCATGTTTAACATCTCCATCAAATAATAAAGAGTTGATCTGATGGTAAGGCATGCCGACACTCAATACTTCAGTGGGAGATGCGAGAATATAGGGCGCAACATCTCGAAGTTCATATAACACTTCTACAGATGCCATAGAACAAGCATCAAAAATAAGAAAATCCAATCCTTGAGGTAAGGCTGATTGAAGTTGCTGCACATCCATACGGCTAAAATGATCATCTCCAAAAGATCTAGTACTCCATTGGCCAAGATTTGCAGGAGCCCAGTTGGTTGCATGAGACCATAAAATAGCTCCATACCCATGCGACACAGAGAGACTTTTCATATCCGCAAATATGATTTTCATCATCTCTGGATCGGAAGAGTCATGATCGCTATATGTTTTAAGAACCTTACTTTTAATCTCTGGACTAGTATCGTGCTGAATTTCATATATTTTGGGCTGCTGACCAAATAGCCTGGCATAGACCAACAATTTACCATCGATACCCACAAATCCTTCTTCCATCTGATTAAGATTTTTATAAGCATCAGCAGATAAGCTATTGTTTGCGGCCATATAGACCATCACTGTACGAGAAGTTATCGGAGCAACGGTATCATCATCTTTCTGGGCACAACTCGTGACAAAAAGTAAGATAATACAACTATATAAAAAATTTAAACCACGCATGTATGACGATAAAATAAAATCTAATATAAATCATTTATGAAATAGATTCAGGAAGGAAAATAATCAGAATAGCTAAATAGGAATAAACAAGAAGAGAAAAGGATTCTCTTCTTGTTTACAACGTCATGGATTAATCGACCCTATTATTTTGTGCCGACAAGTTTGATATCATCTATACGGTAACCATTTGTATTTCCTGTTTCTGTGCTATAGAATTCGAGCGTAATACGATTACTATGAGCAATTTCGGAGATATCAATAGTAGCATATGTATTTGCCTCAGCCTCCAGTACTCCTGTAGGAACAGCCAGTTCTATACCATTAACACGAACTTTTACTCCTGCTGTTGGTAGGCTTGCTGCATTACCAGCCAACTTATAAGATAACTTCAGATTGGTCGCTCCAGTAGCATTAATTCCTTCAATTTTAAACCCGGTATCTTTGTTAGCTGGCAGCCACACATGTGCATTTATTTTTGAAGTTGCACGTATATCTGCATAAGTAGCCGTATACAGATCCGAATACGTCAGCCCAGTTGCACTATATCCGGTGTAAGTTCCTATTCTTTCTTTTTTCGATGCATCAAGTTCACCAAAAGTTTCAAAGAAAAGTGTTTCTTCTTTTCCAGGATCAGTAGGAGTCTGACCGCCATCAATATCAACGTTAACAGATCCGCCCGGTACTGTTGTCCAGTCTGTAATAGTACCCATACCTGTTACTGCGACTTCATGACCAGCATCATTTTTCAATAAAACAATATCGTATGTATATTTTTTGCCCGCTTCAAACGTCGTATTAGCAGGCAAAGTCCATTTAAATGTTCCTGATGCTAATGTGAAGACCACCTCTTTAGCAGAAAAATCACCAGGAAGCAAGATTGCTTCTACCAGCTGTACTCCCGTGTGTGCAGTAATTTTTGCTGTAACATCCTGCGCAGCGGAAGCTCCGCTTAATATACCAGTCGCTAAATCTAACGTTGCAGCAGTATTTACATTGTTGTATACCACCTGTAGTCCATTCACATCTGTCAAACCATTTCCTGGTTTAACAGTCAATTCCACTTTACTCAGTTTATGACTAAAAGTAAGATTTGCAGCTCCGCTAGCTTTTGTCAATGCTGTTGCATTATTGGAGTAAAGCACGTCAATAGCAGCTGGAACACTCTGATTTGCAACGGTAACAGGCAATATTGCTCCTTCAAGATTTGTTGTATATGGATAGTATGCAATAAAATCTACTGATCCTGTCTGTGGATAGTTGATGATATCTGCTCCTTGTCCAGAGAAATTACCATTACCGCCAGTACTATATTTTTTATTGGCGGCTAATGGATTAGACAATCCATTACCTTGCTTCATAAATACACCTATAGCATCGTCAGCATCCCAGGCATTACCTGTGACACGAGTAGTTACACCACCCACAATCGAAGAAGTAAATTGCACTTGTGCATTATCATTTGTTCCCAAATCGCGATAATCATCGCTTTTACAAGAATGTCCTAAAACAATCAGTGCTAATGCAGCACCTAGAAATTGGTTCTTTTTCATGTTTTGTTTATGAATAATTGATTTAATAATGTATGATCATATAGCTATTTACGCCATATCTGTGTATTGATAGTCGATTTAGTTTCCTGATCTAATGCAGGGAAAAATGTAAATCCAGTTTCTTTCTCCAGAGATTCAACCGTCACCGTATAGCTCATGTAATCTGTATTAGTCGGGGTCACATTGTTCATACGAAATCCTATAGTATAATAATCCGAACCTCTTTTCATAGCCAATACTTTGTAATAATATTTGGGTTTTGCTACATCTTTCCCTGAATTGTCCTTCACATAATCGACGACCTTGTCTGTAGCGGTCGTCACCATAGCACCCGTCACCACATACATCGTATCTACTCCGGACTGAGTAGTCCAGGTACGGACTTTATTTTCAAGATCAGCCCATAAACCCTGATTTAAGGACCTATTCTGCGGCGTCATATTTGTATAATAGAAAGTAGATGCATTTTCCGCGAAATTGTACGTACGGTCTCCGCTCGGTAGCTGATGACCACGGTCGAGCAATAACGTAGCGTTATTAGGATATCCCCGTTCTAGATTTGCTTGAAAACTCGATGAGAATGCCGGGTCGTAGGCCCAGACATCTGTCCGTTTCTGGCTTCCGAGATAATCCTTACTTAATGGGTAAGCTACCCAGTAAGCCACCTTATATTCGGTATCATACAACATAGAATAATTTCTCCTCGTAGAAGACGACATGTTGATATTGTACTTCATAGTAGCACTTTCAGAGATAACCGGCAACTCCATATAAGATGCTGTAGGCTGAGGAGTAACACTTCCATCTTTCCCCAGTGTGATGTCATACTGATATCGGTAACCTTTTTCATAGGTTGTCCCCTCCCCTATATTCCAAGTGTAGGATTTTCCATCCATCTTTGTAAATACGATTTTATTTTGAGCAGTAAGTGTACCTGGATAAATCGTCCATTCAACAATTGTTTCATTTGAAGCATTTTGCGATACCCGAGCTGGAATATCTATGTTGGTATTAACTTGTGCCCATTGTCCCGAAGAAAGATTGAAGCTCGCGATCGAGGGCAATGCCATAAAATGGACCCTTAACCCATTTAAATCTGATCCCTTAATTTTAAGTTCCACTTTAGTCATTTGTCGATCAAACGATAAGGCTACCGGACCCTGACCAGAAGTCAACCCTGTCGTGTTTCTGGCCACCATAAAATCGAGCAGAGCTTGATTCTCCTGGTTCGCAATATGTAGTGAAGGTGTAAGTGTACCCTGTTCTTGATAAGGATAATACGCCACAAAGCTCACCTTATTTCCCATTGGAAATTCTAGCGAAGCCTGTTCATTTTGAGGGGAAAAATTGCCATTACCATTTGTTGTGTAAGGTTGGTTAAAACCCTTGTTTATAATCGACGTTTCATCTAAAGCAACACCATTCTGGAACATAAAAATTCCAATGGCATCATGAGCACTCCATTGAGTACCTTGCACTCTTGTTTGCGGAAGACCCGCAATTTTACTTGAAAAATATACCTGATTGGAGGTATTCTTTGAAATTAGGTCAGTTTCCTTACGGCATGAAGAAAACATTAAAGCCACGCACCCTAGCAAATAAAGCCAGTTCTTTCTCATCTACTTAAATTAATATAATACCCAATACGAGGTTGATATCCTAAATCAACGCTCAAAATTAACGCTCCAAAAATAACATAAGGTTAATGAATTTTTAATATTTTATTAAGCTTTTTTATCAAAACAATAAAAAAACCAAACTAACAACATCTACAATAATCATTTAAATGCACTACCAATCCTTAGTAATCAGGTTATTATGAAATTAAATTTAGAGCAAATAACTAGACTTATAGAACGCTAGCGCACTTATCATGCATAACCATATCAATATTGATATGGTTATCATCATCAAAGACACGGCATGATAAATTTAGCTATCAAGAAACCTTAAATAAAAACATGAACAATTAAAAATTAACTTATTATTAATTCAAGTTAATGATATACAGGGATGTATAAGAAGAATGATTAAAACTTTGCGATAAATTGTACACGTTGCTATTGAAACCTGAAGTATCGTAAAATACCATCAATCGTTTTCAAGAATACCTGAACATCTTGAATATCAATTTTTAGATCAAGCAGAACAATTTCGGTTTTATTATTTGATGAAAATTGAAAATATAGAATTAGATCTAAGTAAGATTTACAGACAAAATGGAGAGATTAAAGTGTCAATTTTTGACTTTCATATTAAACATTTCTGACCAAACAATAGTACCTTTATAAAACAGAAAGATTATTATTAATGAAAACCAGTAAAACCTTAACCCTTCTTAGTATTTGTTTATTCCCGTTACTCCATACTTCCGCATTCTCGCAATCTACATCAAAATCCAAAATTGAAGAAGCTTATCGACAATTTGAAAATGATCCGTCTTTAAAAAATGCCACAGCTTCTCTGACAGTATTAGATGCAAATACAGGAATGCCCATTTTCCAACATAATCAAGAAATAGGCTTGGCTACTGCGTCAACGATGAAAGTCATTACCGCAGCTACTGCATTTGATATTTTGGGAAAGGATTTCAAATTCCAAACAAATCTATCTTATACCGGAACTATTCAGGCAGATGGTGTATTGGAAGGTGATATCATTATTGAAGGATCTGGAGATCCTACTTTAGGAAGTAGCCGTTATCCCGAGTCAACAGAAGAACAAGTCATTAATAAATGGATATATGTCATCCAGAATGCAGGTATTAAAGAAATAAAAGGTCGTATCATAGGTGATGACACACGCTATCAAGGGTATAAAGTTCCTGGAGGTTGGATCTGGTCTGATATCGGAAATTACTATGGCGCTGGCGTCTCCTCGCTCAACTGGAGAGAGAATGCAGTAGGTGTAGTCTTCTCACCCAATGAGACAATCGGAAAGCCAGCTCCTATAAAAAAATTGACCGCAGATCTTCCTTATCTCAAAATTATAAATGAAGTGACAACCGGTAAAAATGGATCCGGTGATCAAGTATATGCCTATTCGGGCCCCTACGCTTCCACGATCTACATCCGTGGCACTTATGGATTAGATCTTAAAAAGACAATTGAGATTTCCGTTCCTGACCCAGCGTACGATGTTGCCTTCCAATTAGGAAAAGCACTGGAGCATGTGGGTATTAAAACTGCAGCATCACCAAGTAATGGTCAAGCTCTTGCTGGAACAACAATCATAAAACATCATCTAGATACCCATGAATCTCCAGATCTGGCCGCTATAGTTTATTGGTTCAATCAAAAGAGCATCAATCTTTATGGTGAAGCACTTTTAAAAGCAATTGCCTATCAAACTGCACAAAAAACAGAAACGAGTGAGGGTGCATCTTTTATACAGAAATATTGGGAAAACAAATTAAAGATCAATAGCAGCGAGCTTAACAATCAAGATGGATCTGGTCTTTCTCCTCAAAATCGAGTTACGACAGCAGCAATGGCCAAAATTATGCAATATGCACAATCACAATCTTGGTTTCCCGAATTTTATAAAAGTTTACCAGAATACAATAATATGAAAATGAAAAGTGGTACGATCGGAGGTGCATTGGGCTATACAGGTATTCAGAATAACAGTTCAGGAGAGAAATTTACCTTTACCCTCTTGGTCAACAATTATTCCGGATCAAGCACTGCCATGCGCAAACGAATGTTCACTCTACTTGATGTCTTAAAATAAATTGACCCTTCAGAATAAATTTTTGACTAGTTATCATTTCTTTCTCAAAAAAAGAATGATACATTTGTAACCTTAGTTTAACAAACTAGCACTATATAAAAGAATTAAAATGAGTAATGTAAATCGTAAACAAGCGGCATTAGACTACCACTCAATGGGTAGACCTGGTAAAATAGCTGTTGTGCCGACAAAGCCAACAAATTCTCAAAGAGACTTATCGCTAGCTTATTCGCCAGGTGTTGCTGAGCCTTGTTTAGCTATCGCTGCAAACAATGAAGACGCTTACAAATATACCGCAAAAGGTAATTTAGTTGCGGTAATTAGTAATGGTACAGCCGTATTAGGTCTTGGTGATATCGGTGCTGTAGCTGGTAAACCAGTTATGGAAGGTAAAGGTTTATTATTTAAGATCTTCGCTGATATCGATGTTTTTGACATTGAACTTGATACTAAAAATGTAGATGAGTTTGTCAACATTGTGAAAGCAATGGAACCTACATTTGGAGGTATCAACCTAGAAGATATTAAAGCTCCAGAGTGTTTTGAAATTGAAAGACGCTTGAAAGCTGAAATGAATATTCCAGTGATGCACGATGATCAACATGGTACAGCTATTATCTCCTGCGCCGCATTGATCAACGCTTGTGAACTGATCAATAAAAATATCGAGGATGTAAAAATCGTTGTAAACGGTGCTGGTGCAGCTGCAATTTCATGTACAGGAATGTACGTTTCTGCTGGTGCTAGAAAAGAAAATATTGTCATGTTAGACAGTAAAGGGGTTATCCGTCGTGACCGTGAAACATTGGATGCGATGAAAGCAACTTATGCTACTGATCGTGATATCCATACTCTTGCTGATGCGGTTAATGGTGCTGATGTATTTATCGGACTTTCTGCAGCAGACGTATTGACAGCAGAAATGTTATTGACGATGGCTAATCAGCCAATTGTATTAGCAATGGCCAATCCTAATCCAGAGATCGCCTACGATTTAGCAATTGCAACACGTAACGACGTGATCATGGGCACTGGACGTTCGGATTATCCAAACCAAGTAAACAACGTATTAGGTTTCCCTTATATCTTCCGTGGTGCTTTAGACGTACGTGCGACAGCAATCAATGAAGAAATGAAAGTTGCAGCAACTAAAGCGATTGCGGACCTTGCTAAGCAACCCGTTCCTGAGGAAGTTAATCTAGCTTATAATACCAATAATCTTAAATTCTCTGCCGATTATATTATTCCAAAACCAAATGATCCACGTTTGATCACTGAAGTTTCGGTAGCAGTAGCGAAAGCGGCAATTGCATCGGGTGTTGCAAAACATACCATCGAAGATTGGGATAAATACAGAGAGACACTTCGCAAGAGATTAGGACAAGATGATGCCATCATGCGCAATTTGACAATGGCAGCAAAACGTAATCCTAAACGCGTTGTATTTGCTGAAGCAGATAATTATAAAACACTTCGTGCAGCACAAATCGTCAAAGAAGAAGGTATTGCAATTCCTATTTTATTAGGTAAAAAAGGTAAAATCAATGCCTTAATTAATGAATACGGATTTGAATTAGCTGACGTACAAATTATTGATCCAGTGGAAGAAATGGAATCAGAGCGTGTCAATGAGTATGTCGAACATTTATTTGTGAAAAGACAACGCCGTGGTCTTTCTAAATTAGATGCTAAAAAACTTTTAATTGATCGCAATTACTTCGGAGCAAGTATGGTTCAATTTGGAGATGCTGACACGTTGATCTCAGGATTAACAAAAAACTATGCTAATACCATTAAACCTGCCATCCATGTCATTGGAGCTAAAGAAGGTAGCCGTATTGCAGGTATGTACATGATGTTAACCAAAAAAGGTCCTATTTTCTTAGGTGATACAACCGTTAACAAAGAGCCTTCTGCAAAAGAATTAGCGGATATTACCGTATTGCTGGATAAAGCCGTTAGAAAAATGAATGTAAGCCCTCGTATTGCTTTACTTTCTTATTCTAACTTCGGTTCTAACGAAGGAAATACACCGACAAAAGTACGCGAAGCGATTAAAATCGTTCACAAAGAGCATCCAGAAATTGTAGCAGATGGTGATCTACAAGCAAACTTTGCACTTAATAGTGATTTGTTAGAAGCAAATTTCCCATTCAGTACATTGAAAGGACAACCAGCAAATACTTTGGTATTCCCGAATTTAGAATCGGGTAATATTGCATACAAATTATTACAAGAAGTAGGTAACGCTGAAGCTGTCGGTCCAATCTTATTGGGTATGAACAAACCTGTGCACGTATTACAATTAGATAGTTCCGTTCGCGAAATCGTGAATATGGTAACGATCGCTGTAGTCGATGTACAGTCACACGAAAAACAAGGTAATTAATTCTTTTTCCGTATCGCTATGTATGCATATTTTAACGGGAAATTAGCACATAAAGCTCCCACTCACGTCGTTCTCGATGTGGGTGGAATTGGCTATTATATCCACATTTCCTTAAATACATTTTCCTTAATAAAAGACCAGGAACAGTGTAAGCTATTCATCTCTTTTCAGGTAAGGGAAGATGCACATACGCTTTACGGTTTTGCAACTGAAGGAGAAAAGAAGTTATTTGAAAATCTGATTTCGGTATCTGGCATCGGTCCAAATACAGGACGTATGATTCTTTCATCCAATACTCCAGAAGAAATTCAATCTGCCATTGTCAATGGACAGGTGACACTCATTCAGAAAATAAAAGGTATTGGTCCTAAAACAGCACAACGCTTGATTTTAGAATTGCAAGATAAATTGAAAAAACAAGGTGTAGAATCCCTTTCAACGATTCCGATGGCACAGTCTCTACCAGACGAAGCACTATCTGCATTAGTCATGTTAGGTTTCAACAAAGCCACTTCGGAAAAAGTATTAAATGCTGTTATTCAAACAGATCCAAATCTGACAGTAGAAGGTATGATCAAATTGGCTTTAAAGAAATTGTAATCTGCCAAAGAAAGAATTTTAATATTTTACAAGCGCTATTATTCTGTTAACTTTGAACAGCATAATAGCGCTTTTTTTTATGGCAGAAGATTTAACGATAAACAAAGGAACAAAAGAAGATCAATATATCGGTCTAGTTCCCCAAATCAAAGGTTTGGTCACAGGAGAAACAAACCAAATTGCTAATCTGGCAAATATCGCAGCAGCATTGAAGGAGCAATTCAATTTCTTTTGGGTAGGTTTTTACCTGATAGAAGGTGAGCAGCTCGTACTCGGTCCATTTCAAGGACCTGTAGCCTGTACACGCATTCAATACGGGCGTGGAGTTTGCGGCACTTCTTGGAAAGAAAATAAAACCATAATCGTACCCAATGTGGATGAATTCCCTGGGCATATAGCCTGTAGTTCACTTTCAAAATCAGAAATCGTTATTCCGATTTATAAAAACAAGAACATCATTGGCATTTTGGATGTGGACAGCGATGAGCTAAATGCATTCGATGATATCGATGCTCAATATTTAACCGAAATCGTCTCTTTACTATCTGAAACAGATTAAGATAATTTAAGTTCCCAGACCTTGATGAGTTTATCATCACCCGCTGTCAAGAAATATTGACCAGCATCCATCCAAAGTCCGGTATTGATCGATAGCGTATGGGAATCATAAAATTTATCACGGCTAATAACTTTTAGCAAAACTAATGTTTCCTCATCCCAAATTTTGAATGATTTGTCACGGCTTACTGTGGCAAAAATAGAATAATTGGGATGTGGATAGATCCCATATACAGTAAACATATGCGGCACAAAACTATACTGCTCTTTCAAGCTTGCTACATCCGATATTTTGATTGCAGCATCTCTAGCTCCACTAATAAGTTTGAAGTTATTACGCGAGAAGATAAGACTAGTAATCGGCATGCTGTGCTTTTGATTTGCTAACAAGAAATGATAGTCTTCTGCAGAAAATAAAAATATATCCCCATTTTTATCTCCAAATGCAATTTTCTTTTGATCATGCGATAAAGCAATGGTACGAATGGTATTCGATGAGATGGCAAATTCATATATTTTCTTATAATCTTTCAAGCACCATACACTCGCGACACCATCCTCTCCTACAGCCACCAATTCATTTTTAGCAGGAATACTCTGAAGTGCAAAAATAGCTTTGCTTGAGACCATCAGATTAGCGATCAACTTTTGGTTCTCAACATCAACAATCATGACCTTCCCCTCACGAAGTGCGATAGCCAGATAAGACGTATTGGGTATTAAATGTAATGCATAAATCGAAGAACTAACTGCACATAAAATACGTTTGAATGTTCTACTTTGCAAATCCCATTCAACAACACCTTTATCATTTCCTCCAGAAAAAAATGTATGCGCAAAATACCCCTTTTCTAAAGCGAATATTGGATTTTGATGCCCTGTTAATGTTGCTGCTAGCTCTATTTCAAATTTATCCATAATCATAATTCCCCTATACAAATTGAGATCAATTTACTTTCATATCCGGATGATGTTATGAAAGTAAATTGATCTATTATTTTCTGAAGGCACACCAAAGCGCACCTTTATTATCCTAATTTCCCACTGATTTTTTGAGTAAATCGTATGGTGGAAATGGAATGCATCCTATTAATTATAAGCGCATTACTGATGTCTACTCTCTAAATTTTTAGCGATAGTCTCCAAAGAAATACCCTTCTCTCTCAATAAAACCAAAAGATGAAAAAATAAATCTGAGGTTTCATTGATAAAATCATGTTCAGTTTCAGCTAATGCTGCAATAACAGTTTCCACAGCCTCTTCACCTACTTTTTGAGCAATTTTATTAATCCCTTTTGAACGTAAACGATTGACGTAAGATTCGTCTGAAGGAAATTCGTAGCGATGTTTAATAATACGCTCTAACTCCAGCACGAAATTTTGGTTGAATTCCGTATTAAAACAACTGCGACTACCCGTATGGCAAGTTGGTCCAGCAGGTCTTGCCTTAATTAATACCGTATCTTGGTCACAATCAATATGTAGACCCACAACTTCCAGAAAGTTACCACTTTCTTCACCCTTAGTCCATAATCGATTTTTACTTCTCGAAAAAAAAGTAACGCGCTTTTCGGCTTGTGTCTTTTGCCATGCTTCTTCATTCATATAGCCGAGCATCAACACTTCCAATGTTTGGGCGTCTTGTACAATCACTGGGACAAGTCCGTCACTTTTTGAAAAATCTAACATTTCTATTTTTATATTGTATGGAAGTCTAGAGTAGGTCAACTTCATATCACTCATGCTCTAACCTACTAACGATTTAACTTCCCTAACGATCTAACCTTCTAACCTTCTCACCCTCTAACCTTATCTTACCACAAGGCCATTACTCCTTAAAGTATTTTTTAATTCTGGGATCAATATTTCCCCATAATGAAAGACAGAAGCAGCCAAAGCAGCATCAACATTCGCTTGTTGAAAGACATCCACAAAATGCTGTTGATTGCCAGCTCCACCTGACGCAATTAATGGAATCGTAATAGAATCATTGATTTTTTTCAGTAACCCATTATCAAATCCATTTTTAGTACCATCATGATCCATAGAGGTCAATAAAATCTCGCCAGCACCTCGCTCTTGAGCCTCACGAACCCATTCCTCAGTTTTTATTTCTGTTTTGATGCGTCCTCCACTTAAATGGACAAAATTTTGTCCTTCTAAATAGCGAGTATCAATCGCAACAACTACAAATTGTGCTCCAAAAGCTGCTGCCAGATCATTAATTAATTGCGGATTGCGAACAGCAGCCGAATTGATCGAAATCTTATCCGCTCCAGCATTCAATAAGATCTCGGCATCTTTCATTTCATTAATTCCACCCCCTATTGTAAATGGAATATTCACTTGACGAGCCACAGCTTTCACCAAATCAATCGTTGTTTTACGACCTTCATGAGTAGCTGCAATATCTAAAAATACTAATTCATCTGCTCCTTGCTCAGAATATTGCCAAGCCAGTTCAACAGGGTCACCAGCATCGCGTAAGTCAACAAAATTGACTCCCTTTACTGTACGCCCATCTTTAACATCGAGGCAGGGAATTATGCGTTTAGCTAACATCCTTAGAAGTTAATTAACGATTTCAGATTCCAATCTTTGATTTCTTCAATGGTAATTCTATTTTCATAGATCGCTTTTCCAACGACAACAGATTCCATAGACCCTAATGCCTTTAAATTGCTGATATCTTCCATAGAACTGATACCTCCAGATCCAATTAATTTGATAATTGGGGAGTGATCTAATAATTTCTTATATAACTCAACTCCTGCACCACCTAATTTGCCATCCTTACTAATATCAGTACATAAGAATCGGTAAAAGCCTAATGCAAGACACTTATCGATATACTCAATTAATTTGATCGGTGATGACTCTAACCAACCTGAATATTTAATCACCTCGTCCAATACATCAATTGCGATCACAATATGATCGGCATATTTTACTTTGCCTTCGTTCAAGGTGCTCAACTCTTCCAAAAATGATGGATTAGTAATCGCTTGTGTACCGACAATAACTCGGTAGATACCAGCATCAACTAATTCCTTAACTTTTTCAATACTGCGAACACCGCCACCGTATTGAATCTTCATCTCTGTTTTTTGGATGATGTCAAATAAATATTCCTGATTACTAAAATCACCTTTTGCACCATTAAGATCAATGATATGTACCAATTCAGTACCATTTGCATGATACTTCTCGATCTGCTCTTCTAAACTGATTTCATAAGTAGTCACGTCATCGTAGTTTCCTTCTCTCAAACGAACAACTTTCTTATCTAATACGTCAATAGCGGGTATAATATACATTGTAAACTTTTTTTATTTGCTAACTTAATTTTGAAAAATTTAATAATAACTGCTCACCTGCTTTTCCAGATTTTTCAGGGTGGAATTGTACACCGTAAAAATTGTCCTTGGATATTGCAGCCGAAAAGGGTAATCCATATGCACACATCGCAGCAGTATATGCTGTATCATATTCAATGAAATAGGAATGCACAAAGTAAAAATAAGCATTATCTTCTATATTGCTGAATAATGGATTGTCATTTCTAATCGATACGCTATTCCATCCCATATGCGGAACTTTCTCCTTGATTTTTTGATCAAAGTGTAAAGTCTTTAAAGGAATAATGGATAGTAGATCTGCATTTCCTTCCTCTGAAAAATCGGTCAATAATTGCATACCAACACAAATACCTAATACTGGTTTTTGAATCGTATGTATACATTCTGCCAATCCAGAAGCTTGTAACTTTTGCATAGCTGCTCCGGCATGCCCTACTCCAGGAATGATGATGCGGTCGTACTGATCTAACTCTTCTTCCCGATTAACCATACCATAAGTAAGCCCCACACGTTCTAAAGCTGCTGTCAATGAAAAAATATTACCAGCTCCGTAATTTATAATTCCTATCATTTTTATCGTTTTTAGAGTGGATTGATTAGACTCAAATCCATCAGCTCTCCCCACTTTCTATAAAACTCCTTTAGTACTCGGAAGCTCCATATTGTCAGCATCACGTCGTACAGCTTTCTTTATTGATTTGGCAAAAGCCTTAAAGATCGCTTCAATTTTATGATGCTCATTGTCACCTTCAGCTTTAATATTCAAGTTTGACTTTGAAGCATCGGAGAACGATTTGAAAAAATGGAAAAACATCTCTGTCGGCATATCACCAATTTTCTCCCGCTTGAACGCTGCATCCCAAACAATCCAGTTACGTCCACCAAAATCCAATGCAACTTGTGCTAGGCAATCATCCATCGGCAAAGTGTAGGAATAACGCTCAATACCACGTTTATCACCCAATACCTTTAAAAATATTTCACCTAGAGCTATACCCGTATCTTCTATCGTATGATGTTCATCAATATGTAGATCTCCTTTTGCTTTAACGGTCAAGTCGATCGCACCATGTCGTGCTATTTGATCTAACATATGATCAAAAAAAGGTAATCCCGTTTCTATATCAGCTTTTCCTGAACCATCTAAATTCAATTTGATATAAATATCAGTTTCATTCGTTTTACGATGATGTTCTCCAGTACGTGTACCCAATTTCAGATATTCATAGATAGACTTCCAATCGGTTGTCTCCAAACCTACTGTTTCGCTATCGATCAGTACATTTTCTAAAATACCTAGGTCATCATTATTACGCAACCAAATAGCTTTGGCTCCCAAATTTTGAGCCAATTTCACATCATTTACACGATCTCCGATAACAAAAGACTGCGCTAAATTATATTGTGAAGGATCAAAATAATCCAATAACATACCAATGCCAGGTTTACGTGTTGCCGCATTTTCATGTGGAAATGTACGGTCGATATGCTCATTTGAAAAAACAACTCCTTCTGCTGCAAAAGTGTCTATGATAAATTGATGGACAGGCCAAAAATTTTCCTCTGGATGTACATCAGTACCTAGACCATCTTGATTGGATACTAATACGAAGTCGAAATCTAATTCTTTCGCGATACGTGGAAGGTATTGCAATGCACCTGGGTAAAATTTAAGTTTAGCAAAAGAATCAATTTGTTGATCCTCTGGTTCCAAAATTAAAGTACCATCGCGGTCGATAAACAATACACGTTTGAGCTGATTAGGCATTTTTTAAATATTGATTGTGGTTAATTTTTCTAATAATATTTGATTTTCTTCTGGTGTACCGATTGTAATGCGCAGACATCCTTCACAGAGTTCTACCTTCGAACGGTCACGAACGATAATACCTTGATCCACCAAATGCGTATACACACCTCTTGGATCATTCATTTTTACTAAGACAAAGTTTGCATCTGAAGGCGTAATATGTTGCACCATTTCCAATTGTTGCAATGCTTGCACCAATTTCTCCCGTTCTTCTACAGTTTGCTTAATCCAGCTGTTGACTTGATCGACATTTTCTAATGCTTCTAGGACGATATCTTGAGTCGCTTGATTGATGTTATAAGGTGGTTTTATTTTATTGAACACAGCAATAATTTCAACACTGGCAAAAGCCATCCCTAACCGCAAAGCAGCTAATCCCCAAGCTTTTGAAAGGGTTTGCAAAACTACCAAATTTTGATATTCAGCCAATTCTTGAGTAAATGATTTTGTTTGCGAAAAATTGATATAAGCTTCGTCTACGACGACCAAACCATCAAAATTATTCAAGATGGTTTCAATATCATGACGGTTGATACTATTTCCCGTAGGATTATTTGGTGAACAAATAAAAATCAATTTGGTATGCTCATCAACTGCTTCTGCTATGGCCGGAAGATCTAATTGATAATCACGTGTCAAATTGATCTTGCGAAAGGCAACATCGTTAATGTTGGCTGATACTTCATACATACCGTATGTTGGTGGCACCAAAATCACATTATCGACCCCAGGATTACAAAATGCACGAAACAGGATATCGATGGCTTCATCGCTTCCATTACCTAAAAACATATTGGCTGCAGGAACACCTTTGATCTGTGACAACTTATGCTTTACTTGATGTTGAAGAGGATCAGGATAACGGTTGTAGTTATGCGCTAAAGGAGAACCAAAAGCGTTTTCATTGGCATCGATTAATATCGACGCTTCCCCCTTGAATTCATCTCTAGCAGAAGAATAAGGTACGAGATTTTTAATATTTTCCCGTAATAGTTTCGTTAAGTTGAATGGAGTATCCATTAATTTATTAAATTTTAAATCGTAAACTTAGATAAATTTGCTTAGATACACAATCCTATTTTGCGCATCCAAGTAAAATTATTCGTTAGCATATCTATTTAATATGTCTTCTTGTATGTTCTGTAATGATGATATTTCCCTAGGCTTTTGAGATTTTTCATGGATCGAAAATCTACAAATATCATTTATACGCTGAACCATTTTCCTTCTTGAGATAGCATAGTATCTGGGAAAATGGACTGCGCTTCCAATAATAAGGGTTGTAGATCTTTATATCGTGCAGAATAATGTCCTAGCAACAATTTATGGGCATGAGTTTCTTTTGCGATTTCTCCTGCCTCCAAAGCTGTAGTATGAAAGGTTTCTTTTGCACGATCAACCATTTCATGGAGAAAGGTAGATTCGTGATAAATCAATGTCGCATACTGAATATAAGGCAGGTAGTTGGCTGTACGAACAGTGTCAGAACAATATACATAACTTCTGGATAATGGTGCTGGTAAAGTAAAAGCATCAGCTTTGAATACCTGTCCATCTTCACGGACATAGTCTACCCCATTTTTTAACAGTTGATAATAGGCTACCGGTATTTTTGCTTTTTCGATTTCGTCTACCAGAAGGTGCCTCGAACGTGGTCCTTCATCAAAACGAAATCCCGTACATGCAATACGGTGGGTCAACGGAAAAGTGCTTACTTTGATGGATCGATTTTCAAAAATCACCTGTGGTTCTTCAGCAGAAGTTTCATGAAAGATTAAATCGTAACGCAGTATGGTTTCCGAATATTTGAACTGGACGGCTAGTATCTCATCTAAACCTTTTGGTCCGTATAGATGTAGATTACTCTTACGCCCTATCAAGTGCATGGAGGACAATAGCCCGACTAAACCGAGATAATGATCTCCATGCAAGTGACTGATAAAAATATGATTAATCTTATTGCTTTTAATTCCATAGCGAGTCAGTTGCATCTGAGTACCCTCACCACAATCAACTAAAAACAATTGTTCATTGAAGTTTATCACTTGACTCGTTGGATGCCTATCGTACATAGGCGTGGCCGAGCTGTTTCCTAAAATCAAAACTTCAAAACGCATATTATTTTTCTTTCTCGCCTCTATAATCCAATTCTAGCTCATGTGCAAAAACACGATCTTCGGCATCCTTAACCGAATTAACAAGGATAAATTTGGTTTGCAAATGCGACATTTCCAGTACATCAAGAACTTCTGAATCTAAATTTGCAAGAATAAAAAGTCCACCACTTGAATCACAAAGACGATTCGCCAATAGCGCCAAACGAATACTGCTTTCGTCTATTTTTCGCACATTGGATAGATCTAAAATGATATTACGCTGACCAACCGTATTTCTCAGCAAAAACTCACCCTTCAACTTCACCGCTTTCTCTGCATCTAAGTTATCACAAAGAGGTTCTATCACAATATAACGGTCATGCTTATCAATCGTATATTTCATAATTTAGATTCTTTCAATTAATACTTCAATTCTTTTAAAGCCTGTGAAACATGACGTTCAACACGGTTTAAAACGTCTTCCTGATCTGGATAGACAAACTTCTCGCCCACAATATGCTCATAAAGTTCGATATATCGCTCAGAAATTGATTTTATTATTTCATCAGTCATTTCTGGCACTTGTTGTCCATCCTTACCCTGAAATCCATTTTCAATTAACCACTTACGAACAAACTCTTTGGACAACTGCTTTTGTGGCTCACCACTTGCCTGACGTTCAGCATAACCTTCCGCATAAAAATAACGCGACGAATCAGGCGTATGAATTTCATCAATCAAGATGATTTCGCCATCTTTTTTTCCAAATTCATATTTCGTATCGACTAAGATCAACCCTCTTTCTGCAGCGATCTCTGTACCACGTTGAAACAATGCTTTTGTATATTTTTCCAACTGGATATAATCAGCTTCGCTTACGATTCCCTGAGCTAAAATAGCTGTTCTTGAAATATCCTCATCATGACCCACTGCCGCTTTGGTAGTCGGTGTGATAATAGGTTCAGGCAATTTATCGTTTTCTTTGAGTCCTTCTGGCAATGTTTCACCACATACCGAACGCTTACCTGCACTATACTCACGCCATGCATGACCAGATAAATAACCACGGATCACCATCTCTACTTTGAAAGGCTCACACATTTTACCAATAGTCACACTTGGATCTGGAACAGAAACTACCCAATTTGGGATAATATCTTCAGTTGCTTTCAAAAATTTAGCTGCAATTTGGTTCAAGACCTGACCCTTGTAGGGAATAGGCTTGGGCAACACGACATCAAATGCCGATATACGGTCGGAAGCAACCATCGCCAAATATTCATGTGCAATGGTATACACATCACGTACTTTACCTCTATAAAAAGCGGTTTGATTTTCGAAATTAAAATTTGTTTCTTGTATTGCGTTCATATTATGAGTAGATAGTCTTTCACTATCTCATTTTTATTATTGACTATTAAATATCTCCGTATGCTTCTAAAATACGTTTTACCAATTTATGACGTACGACATCTGCCCCACTTAAATGCACAATATCGATTCCTTCAATATTATCCAGCAACCGAACGGCTGTCGCCAATCCAGATTGGTTTTTTCTTGGTAAATCGATTTGTGTTACATCACCTGTCACAATGAATTTTGCAGTGGGCCCCATTCGGGTCAAAAACATTTTAAGCTGCATATCTGTCGCATTTTGAGCCTCATCCAATATCACAAAACAGTTATCCAAAGTACGACCCCGCATAAATGCCAATGGAGCAACTTCAATCGTCCTGTTTTCCAGATATCCTTTTAATTTTTCAGGAGGAATCATATCATCAAGTGCATCATACAATGGACGAAGATAGGGATCCACTTTTTCCTTCAAATCTCCTGGTAAAAACCCTAAATTTTCACCAGCTTCTACTGCCGGACGAGTCAGGATGATGCGTTTGATCTCCTTGTTGCGCAACGCACGAACAGCTAAGGCAACAGCAGTATAAGTTTTTCCTGTACCCGCAGGACCAATAGCAAATAGAATATCGCTTTTAGAAATGCTATCCACCATCTTTCTTTGATTAGGTGTACGTGCACGAACAATAATACCATTTGGACCATATACAATAGGTTCTGCACCGATCGATGCCGCTTTTTCTGCCAGCAACTTTTCCTCTTGTTCTGCAGATCCCGAGGTTGCCTGCATCAGATTTTCCAAATCCATCAAAGAAAGTTTGTTATACTTTTCCAAGTGGCTGATAACATCGTTGAAGGAATTTTTAAAAGATTCGAGTTGTTTTTCATCCCCCAATACTTTCATCTCATTACCTCTAGCGACAATCCTCAATTTGGGATATTGCTTTTTTATATAGTCAAAGTGCTCATTTTGAGACCCCCAAAGTATCGCTAGATTGACATCATCCAATGTAATTTGCAATTCGTTCAAATCATTCAATTTAAGGTGAATTATTTCCGTAATGGTAACATCCCAACGACCATCAACCAATATTCAAAAATACAGTATTAATATGAATTCTGACAGCAGAATATAGAATAAAAATAAAAAAAAGAGTTCATTATTTATTTTTATATTGGTGGCTATCAAGATTAAAAACTCCGTTCTTAAATGGACGGTATCGAATATGATGAATCTATTTATTTTTATCAGAAGACATTACGTACTTTTGTATACCTTTTCTTTTTTTTGAGTTAATTTTACATTAATTTTGAGGTTTTGGTTGATAGATTAAATCCATAACAAAAAGAAATACAAGGTATATCATAAAGGGAAATAAACAAGAATGGGAGTTATTACATTAACAACAGATTTAGGACATAAAGATTTCTATCAGGCAGCATTAAAAGGCAGTTTGATATCGGAACTTCCCGATGTCCGAATTGTTGATATTACGCATGAAATACCTGCCTTCAATATTCCGAGAGCGGCATTTGTATTGGCTAACGCCTATCATTATTTCCCTAAGAAAACGGTTCATATTATCGGAATTAACACTCTATTTCATGAAGGATCCCGTTATGTAGCAATGAAATACAACGATCATTTTTTTGTTGGTGCTGATAATGGGATATTTAGTCTGCTCTTAAACGGACAACAACCTCAGGAGCTTGTCGAAATTAACTTGATTCAGGATCTTCGATACCTGCATTTCCCACTGGCAGACATCTTGACCAAATCAGCTTGTCATATTGCAAAAGGAGGTAAATTAACCGCCATTGGCAATACAATTGACCAAACCGTAGAAAAAGTAACCTTACAACCGATATTTGACAACGACACTATTCGTGGAAATGTAGTCTATGTCGATGCTTTTGGAAATGCAATAACGAATATTTCTAAAGAACTTTTCAACCGTGTTCAAAAAGGAAGAAGCTTCACGTTATACTTTAAAAGAAGTGAAACCATCACCAATCTTTCTTGGAATTATAATGAAGTAACCGAAGGAGAGAAACTCTGCCTTTTTGGAATTAGCAATTTTCTGGAAATTGCCATGAATAAAGCCAATGCAAGTCAGCTCTTAGGTTTATTTGATGATGAATCACATATCATCCGGATCGAATTTCACAATTAGTTTCTAGACCAATAATTAAACTTTTTGACTATTCATTTGTCTTATCGAAGGTTTTAAAAATATCTTAATATGCAGTCATTAAAGCGACTTTCTATTCTTTTTCTCTTTTTAATAAGCTTATCTGCCTCTGCTCAAAATGCAGACTCCACTTCCTTTGAAGCACAACGAATGCGTGTCAATAAACTCATTGAAGACCGAAAGGTAAAATTTGGAGAATATGATATGAGTTTGGAGAAGAAAACAGGAATATTTGGACTGTTTAAATCAAAAGATGATATGCAAAAGACGATCAATATCTTAAAAAATATCGTCATCACCGATAATAATATCTTTCTTGAAACACGCAGGCTTATCAGCATCAAAGATGATGAAAAACAGAAATTCCAAAACCTAGCTTCTGAATATGATAAACAGGTCTCAGCTTATATGGCAACCATTAATAAGCTGCAAAAAGAGAATGAAAAGCTCAAAAAAGAACTCAATAACATAGATTCTGGTGATAAAAGCACAAATATTTTTCTATATATCGCCCTCGGTATCATAGCCGTACTGGGATATTTGCTTTATCAAAACCAAAAAATTACTAAAGGATGATAAGTGATTGACCTAGAGTGCTTATTTTTGCAGGTCTCAATATTAAATTGATGGTGCTATGGCAAGAGGATTTAACAGCGGAAATAAACAAGAAGAAGAACTACCAAAACCGAAACTTAATAAGGAATTATTTAAAAAAGCGGCACAAATACTTTCATATCTAAAACCTTATAGAACAAAGTTTTTGTTAGGCATGCTATTTTTAGCGCTTTCTAGTTTAGCGATGCTGACGTTCCCTGCACTTTTGGGTGCTATGATCGACGCGGCGGAAGGTAGGCAAACCTACAAATGGCTTCCTGCAAACGTATTCGAAATCGGTTCTATCGCTTTCGCAATTCTCACCTTTACTTCAATCGTTTCATTTTTTAGAATTCGCATATTCGTTGAAATAGCGGAGAAATCCCTAGCTTGTATACGAAGAGATTCTTACCAGAAATTAATGTCTCTTCCCATGGAGTTTTTCGCAAACAGACGCGTGGGTGAACTCAACAGCAGACTCTCTGCAGATTTGGCCCAAATACAGGATACCATGACCACAACGCTGGCTGAAATTTTAAGACAATGTATCAGTCTATCATTTGGCGTTGCTTTATTGGTTTTTGTATCTCCTAAGTTGGCTTTAATGAATCTCTGCATATTACCCATACTGGTTATTACCGCTATTGTCTTTGGTAAATTTATCCGTAATCTCTCACGTCAAGCTCAAGATAAATTAGCTGAATCAAATACCATTGTTCAAGAAACCTTACAGGGCATTAGTAATGTAAAAGCTTTTGTAAATGAATATTATGAAACCAAGAGATATGCGAATAAGCTTGACGCAGTTGTCACATTAGCAGTTAAAGGAGCTACTTATCGTGGCGCATTTGCTTCTTTTATTATCTTCTGCATATTTGGAGCAGTCATTGCCGTCATTTGGTATGGTTCGACACTTGTATTTCTAGGCGAAATGTCTGTCGGAGACTTGACGACCTATATTTTATATTCGATGTTTGTTGCTGGTTCGATGGGAAGTTTTCCAGAACTCTATGCTAACATCCAAAAAGCACTGGGATCAAGTGAACGCGTTTTGGAAATCTTAAGTGAGGAACAAGAACCGATCACGATTGATGAAACTTCTAAAGAAATCAGAAAACATTTCCATGGAGACCTTACCTTCAACAACGTATCCTTTTCTTACCCAAGTAGGCCAGATATTAAAATTTTAAAAAATATTACCTTTCATGCCAAAGCGGGACAAAAGATTGCTATCGTCGGTCCAAGTGGTATTGGAAAGTCAACCATCGCATCATTGGTGCTCCAGTTTTATAAACCGGATGGTGGTGAAATTCTATATGATGGCATGACCAGTGAAGATTACCTATTATCCGACATCCGTAACCAAGTCGCTATTGTACCCCAAGATGTTCTTTTATTTGGTGGTACTATCCGTGAAAATATTGCCTATGGCCGATTGGATGCCGAAGCAGATCATATCATTACCGCTTCAAAACGAGCTAATGCCCACGAATTTATCATGAACTTTCCAGAAGGTTATGACACATTAGTAGGTGAAAGAGGGGTTAAATTATCTGGCGGCCAACGCCAACGGATCGCCATCGCCCGTGCATTATTAAAAGACCCAGCTATTTTAATCTTAGATGAAGCAACCTCGTCACTAGATTCTGAATCAGAAAGACAAGTTCAGATGGCACTGGAAGAACTGATGAGAGGTCGCACTTCCATCATCATCGCACATCGATTGTCTACAATTGTGGACTCTGATCAAATTATGGTAATCGAAAATGGTACCGTATCAGAATCCGGTAATCATATTGAACTGATGAGCAAAGGCAGTGGACTTTACCATCATCTGTACTCCTTACAGTCAAAACAAAAGATTCAAATGTAAAAATTTGTTAATTCAGTATCCCTTTAAAACTTTTCTCTTACTCAGCTGTTTATTTGGTATCATAGTTGAATGAACTAAATGAGAAGAATATAAAATATGAGCGATATGAAAAATAAAAATGGATTAGTAGCATTTGCGTTAGTAGGTTTAGCAGCAGGTGCTGCAGCATGGTATTTATTAGGTACTGATGACGGTAAAAAACAATTAAGTCGTGCTAATGACGGTATTAAAGATCTAACTCGTTCTTTAAAAGACGTATCAAAAAGAGAAGCTAAAAGAGCACGTAAATTAGCAAATCAAGCATCTGAAGAATTACATGCTTTAAAAAACAAAGCATCAGAAAGTTTTGACTCGTTGAAAGATAAAGCTTCAGACGAATTAGATTCTTTAAAATATAAAGCAAAAGAAGCAGGTAAAGAAGCATTGAACGATACTAATGGAGCGGCGCATAAATTAGCTGATCACGTTGACGATGCTGTTGATGCAGCAAAAAGTAAAGTTGATAAAGCTTAATACTTTTTAAAATTTACTTCCTCATTGCAGTATTCACGCAGCATATTACATTTCATTTGTATCTTTGTGCTGTATGAATTTACTACAACAGGTAAAAACTTTAGTCTATAAAGATGCTATTCTAGAATGGCGATCAAAATATGCCATCAATAGCATTTTACTATATGTAATATCTACAGTATTTGTTTGCTACCAAGCATTCAAATCTGTAGATGCTACCATATGGAATGCGCTCTTTTGGATCATTATGCTATTTGCATCAGTCAATGCAATAAATAAAAGCTTTATCCAAGAAAGTCAACAGCGCCAGCTCTATTATTATTCCATCGTCAACCCTAGAGCAATCATCCTCTCCAAGATTTTCTACAATATGTGTTTAATGGCATTTTTGGCTGTTATTGCATTTTTAACTTATTCTGTAGTTTTCAGAAATCCATTAGGTGATCCTTCTTTATATTTTTTTACGGTCATCCTAGGCAGTATTAGTTTCGCTTCAGTATTCACGATGGTATCCGGTATTACTTCAAAAGCTGGAAACAATAGCACCCTAATGGCCATCTTAAGTTTTCCAGTTATTATCCCCTTACTCATTGTGTTGATTAAGCTCTCACAAAATGCCATGCAAGGAATAGATAGGACACAAAGTATCAATGAAATCGTCGTTTTAATTGCAATTAATATCATCACAATCACTGTTTCTTTATTGTTATTTCCTTACCTTTGGCGTGATTAATTGCTCAATTACAGTTTTTAAATATTCATTATAATGAGAAAAAGTTGGTGGAAAATTTTGGCAGTAGTCTTAATTTCATTAGTCATAATCGCAGGTCTACTTGCCCCTGTACCTGTCTTGCCTATTCTTCATGAAAGTATCCGAAATGTATACTTCCATGTCCCGATGTGGACCGCTATGCTTGTCCTATATTTCATCTCCGTCATCTACAGTATCAAATACCTCAATACGGGAAAGCAAGAGTATGATTTTATGGCCGTAGAGGCTGTAAACACAGGAATTACCTTTTGTTTCATGGGTCTAGCTACCGGTATGCTATGGGCAAATATAACATGGGGGGATCCTTGGCCTAACGATCCGAAATTAAACGGATCTGCCATTGCTACATTGATGTATTTGGCCTACCTAGTATTAAGAAATGCCCTTGAAGAAGAACAAAAAAGAGCAAAAATATCTGCTGTATATAATATTTTCTCCTTCCCGATCATGATCGTTTTGCTCTATATATTGCCGAAATTAACAGATTCTTTACATCCTGGAAGTGGTGGAAATTCGACTTTTGGTAATTTGGATATGAACAATCAATTAAGACCCGTATTTTACACGGCTGTTATAGGTTGGATTTTAATCGGTACTTGGATGCTCTCATTGCGCTATCGTATGCGTCTCATCGAGAGCAAACAAAATGAAATTAATTAATTTTTAAAATTTATTACACTTGATATGAAAAAGTTATCACTGTCTATCGCTTTAGTATTAATGTCAACACTGAATATATTTGCTCAAAGCGATATTGATATGGCGACGGGGCTAAGAAGTTCAGGTAAAATATATGTGGTTGTTTTGGTCATGCTCGTTCTATTTTTCGGAGTAGCCAGTTATTTATTTATCTTGGATAGAAAAATAACCAAATTGGAGAAGAAACAAGATCAAAAATAAGAGCAGCTCAAGATCTTTAAAGCAATGCTATCATATGGGAAATATGATGGCATTGTTGGTTTTAACAATTCCAATTCGAAATTAAAATAGTAATATTGTAGGTAATAAATGAAAAAGGGTATACATGATTATCAGTCAATTTAGGAAATACACACCCATTAATATCGTTCTTCTTATCCTTATCGGGTTTTTCTTATGCTTTGGCGTATTCATTCACCTCCCTGAAAAACTTACTCCAATCCTATTTGAACCTGCATTAGGAAACTTATTGGGCAAAGATGCGATCAATACCCTATCACCTCAAATGAATGTGCTCGTCACATTAGGTTTGACAATTATTCAGGCGACCATACTGAATCGTATCATCGGCCACTTCAACTTATTGGGCAAACCTAGTTTTTTGGTGGCTCTTATGTATTTGACATTAGCAAGTCTATTTTTACCGTTTCTAGTCATATCTCCTACACTCATCTGTAATTTCATTTCCGTATGGATGTTAAGCAAATTACTGAGTCTATATCGGCAGCATGATATCAAAGCGCTCATGTTTGATTTAGGTATGATCGTCGCGATTGGTAGCTTAATTTATTTCCCTTTTATCATCATGTTTCTCTTGCTCTGGATTAGTTTGATTATTTTCAGACCGTTCAATTGGCGAGAGTGGGTTTCACCCTTACTGGGATTTGCCACCATCTATTTTATTCTTGCCGTCATTTACCTTTGGTTAGGACGTATCCAGGATTTCTATAGCATCTGGCTCCCTTTGACCAAAACATTTCCAACAACAGTTGAAATGGAAATCCATGATTATTTTGTGTTGATTCCCATTCTATTCAATTTGATTCTTTTTCTATTTATTCTAAAAGATAATTTTTTCAAGAGTGTTGTACATATTCGAAAATCATTTCAGCTCTTATTTTTCATGTTAATATTAGCCTTAGGTTCATTCTATTGGAACAAGCAAATAACAGAAACACATTTTCTATTATGTGCTCCACCCTTAGCAATTTATATGGCTTACTATTTCACACATGCTAAGAAAAAGTGGGTTTTTGAAAGTGTATATGCGATCATTATTTTAACAATATTGTATTTTCAATTTTTCTAAAATTTTAGGAATCAGTAGTTTAACCTTTTTTAACAAAATCAACTCTACAAGGTCGCAAAAATTAAATAGTTTTGTATGCTGAGAAGATCATCATAAATTATAAATTGGAATCGATTTTTGACCCATTTTAACGGTCTTTCGCATATATTTAGAATCTTTGAACACAAAAATTAATATATCATTTAAATAAAATATAAGTTTCGCAACTTTAATCTATAATCATGCAGAAACGCTTTTTAAGCTCCATTACAAATAAAGTACCTCAAGTGTTATTGACTTTAGGCTTATTATACAGCTCGTCAACAGCATTTGCGCAGAAGTCGACGTCTGCATCTCCTTATTCACAGTTCGGCTTTGGCCAAATGCGTGAAGATTTACTCCCGCAACAACGCGCTATGGGTGGTTTATCAACTGCTATTCGCTATTTTGGATCAGTATACAATACCAATCCAAGCAATCCGGCTTCTTATTCTGCAGCTCAGTTCAGTACTTTCGATGCCGGATTATATGGTAACTATACACAATTGAGCAGCAGTAACAAGTCTGATAATACCGCAGATTTTGCTTTCAGTCATATAACAATGACTTTCCCGATGAAAAAAGCGGGCGGTATCAGTATGGGGCTTTTACCTTATTCTGATTTAGGATACAACTCAAATAGTGTACAAAAGTTAGATTCTATCAATTATAGAAAAGTGTTCACAGGAGAAGGTGGTATTACCAAGGCATACTTCGGTTACGGTGTTAATGTGACCAAAAACTTGAGCGTGGGTGCTAATATTTCTTATTTATTTGGAACATTAAATGATTTTAGCCGAACAGAATTCCCTTATAACTATGGAGCTCTGAATGTTCAACTTCAAGATAAACGCGAGATCCAAGGTGTTAGTTTTGATTACGGAGCACAGTACTATGCAACCATCAAAAAAGAGTATTCATTAACAATTGGTTACTCTGGATCACTTAACAATGCCATCCATGACCGCACCACATCTTATACCACGCGTATAGCACCGTCGGCGAATAGCGAAGACTCAAATATTGCATTAGATACCATTTATAGCACCGATCGCGTTAGAAGAGATCTAAACCTTCCATTGAAACATAACGTCGGGATTACATTTGCAAAAACGAACCGTTGGTTAGTAGGGGCTGAATTTAAATATGCAGATTGGTCTAAGTTTCAAGTCAGAAAAGGTGAAGCAAACTTAAAAACAAACTATGGCTTTGCTATTGGTGGACAGATCACACCAGATCCAACTTCCTTTAAATACACAAACTTAATGGATTACCGTATAGGCTTCCGTTACAATAAAACCCAATATTTTATCAACAAGCAAGATATCAATGATATGGCGATTACCTTTGGTGTGGGACTTCCATTAGCAAGAAACCCATATTCAGGAGCTTTTTCCAAAATCAATATCTCCGCAGAATTGGGACAAATGGGAACGATCAATAACAGCTTGATCAGAGAAAGATACGTAAACTTGAATGTTGGTTTCACCTTGAATGACCGTTGGTTTAGAAAGAATTCAATTGATTAATCAAGAGATAGTTATGGCAACGCATACAATTGCCTCAAAAAAGCATTATACATTGCCTCTACTGCTCATTCTTGCAGTAGGGGCAATATTCTTTACAGCATGTGAACCCGATCTCAAGGAAGTGGATCGCATTGCAAATCTTAAAAAAGAAGAGGCTGTAGATATTTCCCGTCATGTCAATGTGATCTACAGCGATTCTACTGTCGTAAAAGCAGAGATGAGCGCACCGGAAATGCGGATCAAACATGACAGTACACAAGTCTATGAATTTCCGCAGGGAATAAAAATCATATTCTACGACAAAGATGTACGCGAGACCCAAAGGATTACCTCCGATTATGCCATTCAACATGAAGCTGCAAAGACAACAACCTTTAAAAAGAATGTTGTCGTAACAATGGCAGATGGATCCATCATCAAAACAGATGAAATCATCTACGATGAAGCAAACGAATCTTTTTACAATCACATGCCGATAACGGCTTATTTCAAAGACAATAGAGGAAATCTACAAGGCTCGTCATTCACCTCAGATAAGGATTTTAAGAAAATAAATATCCAAAATTCAACCGGAGTGATGATCGTCAAAGACAATAGTATGTTCCCTTCATTTGGTCAATAAAATCCGATCAAAACAAATTTGAATGAAATAAGTTTCGCTTAATCAGAAATTATTACTCTTTTTTTTATAAAAATTGTATCTTGCACCGCATTTAGGCATACTATTTCCTAAATAATGGTATTAACAAGTATTTAAACAATAATAAACACAATAAACAGACTATGGGATTAATGAGCTTTTTGCGCAACCGAGCTGGTTTCATATTAACAGGAGCTATGGCTGTGGCAATTCTAGCATTTTTATTAGGAGATGTTGTCAAATCTGGAACTCCGTTTTGGGCTAAAAACCAAAATCGCGTAGGAGAAATAAACGGAGAGAAAATCGATGTACAAGAATTCAACCAACAAGTTGATCAAACAGCAGAAATGTTTAAACAACAAATGGGTGGAAACTTGACTCCTCAAATGAAATCATATGCTGTACAACAGGTATGGAATCAACTGTTGCAAAAAGAAATCCTAAAAGGTGAAATCGAAAAAATCGGTTTAGAGGTTAGTAAAAATGAATTGAATGATTTAGTAACGGGTAAGAATCCTTCCAATCAAATCGTTCAAGCTTTTACAGATCCGCAAACGGGACAATTTAATCGCAACCAGCTTGTCACATTCATTTCACAAGTAAATACCTCTGGTAATGCTCAGGCTGCTCAACAATGGGAAATGTTATTAGCTGCTGTTAAAGAAGAACGTCTAAACAACAAATACACAAGTTTATTAAACAACAGTGTATACGTCACTTCTTTAGAGGCTAACGATGAATATCAACAACGCAATAAATTAGCAAATTTCAAATACGTATTATTGGATTATGCATCAGTTAAAGATAGTGAAATCAAAATCACGGATGCTGACTACCAAGCGTATTACGATGAGCATAAAAACTCATTCAAAAATCAAGAAGAAACACGCACTGTACAATATGTAGTAGTTGATGCTCGCCCAACAGCAAAAGATATCAATTTTGCAAAAGAGACGATCAACAAATTAAAAGCAGAATTAGCGACTTCTACAAACGATTCATTATTTGCTTCGATCAACTCCGATAATAAATACCCATATACTTTTGTTAAGAAAGGTCAATTAAGTCCTGGTTTAGACTCTGTTCTTTTCAATGTTCCTGCTGGAACAATTGTAGGTCCTTATGAATCTAATGGTTTATTTGAAATTGCAAAAGTTGCACAAACGACTGTAGGTCCAGATTCGGTAAAAGCAAGTCACATCCTATTGAATGCGACTGCAGAAGGCGGTGTTCAGAAAGCATTAGCAAAAGCTGACTCGATCAAAGGTTTATTGGCTAAAGGGGAGAGCTTCTCTTCACTAGCAGTTCAATTTAGTACTGACGAGGGTAGTAAAATAAATGGTGGAGAATTAGGAACTTTTGCACGTGGCCGTATGGTCCCTGTTTTTGACAATGCAGTTTTTAATGGAAAAACAGGTGATATCAAAGTAGTGGAATCACAATTTGGTGTACATATCATCAAAATCGAAAATCAAATTGGTTCTGCAAAATACGTTAAAGCGGCAATCGTAGATAAGGCGATTATCAGCGGCAAAGAAACTTTAAGCAATGCGCATAGTAAAGCCAATGCATTCTTAACAGTTGCTACAGAACAAAACTTCGCTCAAGAAGCTCAAAAATTAGGTTTAAAAGCAGCAACGGCTTCTCGTGTGTTAGCGATGGACAACACATTAGATGGTAATGAAGCTCCTAGAGAATTGATCAAATGGGCTTTCGAAGCTAAAAAAGGAGAGATCTCGGATCGCGTTTTTGAAACAGAACAATCTTATATCTTAGCACATCTTGTAGACGTTCAACCTAAAGGTGTTTTACCTTTGGCTGCTGTGAAAAAAGATATTGAGCCTGCGGTTAAAAATGCCGTAAAAGCAAAATTACTAACAGAAAAAATGAATGCTGCGTTAAGTGGAGCTGCTTCTCTTGATCAGGTAGGGCAAAAATTAGGTAAAACTCCAGTAGCTGTTGAAAATATCGTATTGGCAAATCCAGTTATCCCTGGAGTATCTTTAGAAAACAAAGTGGTAGGTACTGTATTTGGTTTACAACCAAACAAACCATCTAAAGCCATTGAAGGTGCACAAGGTGTATACGCTGTTCAAGTGAATGGCTTTGTTAACCCTGCTGCTATCCCTGATTTAAATGCTCAGAAAAAACAAATTTTAGCTGGAAAACTTCAACGTTCATGGGCTTCTATTTTCAAAGCTTTACAAGATAAATCAGAAATCACTGACAATCGCGTGAAATTCTTTTAAGATATTTTTAATTAACTTTGTAGCCGGACGAGTATATCGTCCGGCTTTTTTATTATTTGATATGGATATTCAAACTGACATTGTAAATAAAGTTGCTCAAAGTGGTATCATCACCGTTGATCTGGCAAAATTCAAACCGACAGGTGAACTTGTCGAGTATGATATCAAGGATAATCTTTTTCATGGCTTGATCTTAAAAGAGAAAGACTTTAGAGATTTTATCAAAACCCACGACTGGGCGGCCTATACAGGTAAACATGTAGCCATTACATGTTCTTCTGATGCAATCGTTCAAACTTGGGCATATATGCTATTGGCAACCAAATTAGAACCATTTGCAACAACTGTAGTATTTGGAGATCTGGATGAGTTAGAACGCATCCTATATGCCAAATCTATTGCTGAAATCGATATGACAGCATATACAGACCAACGGGTGGTCGTGAAAGGTTGTGGCGATATCAAAATTCCTGAATCTGCCTTTGTACAATTTTCTACGAGCTTGGCCAAAGTAGCTAAAAGTATCATGTATGGAGAACCCTGTTCTACCGTTCCCGTGTTTAAACGTAAATAGCGGTATTCGTAATTTCAAAATATTTTTGTATTCTTACGTATATGAAAAAGCTAGTCTCGTTAACACTCTTAGTGCTCAGTTTCTGCGGTCAGATATTTGCTCAAGAACTCCCTCATTTAAAAGAATCTGCATTTAAAGGCGGTGAAAAATTGCAATATAAGTTGAAATACGGATTTTTATCTGCAGCCACAGGTTTATTAACGGTAACAGATACTAAAAGTGGTAATGGTGCACCTGCATTCAGATTGTATGCAACAGGCAAGACAGCGGGAGCTTTTGCTTTGTACACCGTAAAAAATGAATACAATTCATATATTGATGGCAAGTCCTACCTCCCTTATTACTATACCGAAAATATAAGAGAAGGCGGATACAGACGTAATGACAAGGTAACGTTCGATCAGAAAACAAGAGCAGTAAGTGGAAACAAGGGCGACTTTAAAAGTACAGTTTCACAAACTTTTGATTTATTATCAGCCTATTATTTTGCAAGAAACTTGGATCTCTCATCTGTCAAAGCAGGAGATTCTTTTAAATTAACCTATTTCTTAAATGACGAGATTGCAACTTTAGGGATCAAATATATTGGTGTTGAAACCATAAAAACAGATTTAGGATCTTTAGAATGTCTTAAATTCAGTCCGGAGATAAAACCAGGCAGAATTTTCAAGAAAAACAGTAAGTTATATCTTTGGGTCACCAATGATGGAAACCGTATTCCGGTAAAAGCTAACGTAGACATTTTGATAGGCTCTGTAACATTAGAACTTATACAAGCCGATGGCTTGAAACATAAACTTGGCCAAAGGGCGAGTTATTCAAAATAAATAATATCATGATAGAAGTAGGAAATGTATTAGTGCACGAAGATTTGATTAACAATGATTTCGTATGCAATCTTTCCAAATGCAAAGGCATTTGCTGTATAGAAGGGGATTCTGGCGCTCCATTGAAACAAAATGAGCTGGCTATACTCGAGGAGATCTATCCAAAAGTAAAACCTTATATGACAGCTAAAGGCATAGAGGCAATAGAAGAGCAAGGGACACATGTAATCGATATGGATGGTGATTTAACCACGCCATGTGTGGATGGAAATAAAGAATGTGCGTATGTCACATGGGAAAACGGAATTACAAAATGTGCCATCGAGAAAGCCTATGAGCTAGGAGATATCAATTGGAAAAAACCAATTTCATGTCACCTCTACCCTATCCGTACGACCAACTATCCTGAATTTGATGTACTTCATTATGACAGATGGCATATTTGCAAAGACGCTTGTACATTCGGCAAAGAGCTACAGGTCCCTGTGTACAAGTTCCTTAAAGATCCATTGATCCGCGAGTATGGTGACGAATGGTACCAAAAATTAGAAAATGCCGTAGATTCATTATAATCTATTGCTTATATTTATAGACATTTAAGGAGATAACAGTGGTTTTTAACCATCTTTCATGCTGAAATTAAAAGAAATACAACGTCCCATCCTCAAGGAATTGGCAACTTTTGAAACTGAATTTAAAGCTTCAATGAAAAGTTCCATTCCTCTGTTAGATCGTATTACAGGATATATTGTAAAAACCAAAGGAAAACAGATGCGTCCAATGTTTGTTTTCTTTTCGGCAGGTCTCTGTAACGGTATAAAAGACTCAACCTATCGTGGTGCTTCATTAGTCGAATTACTGCATACCGCTTCATTAGTACATGATGACGTCGTGGACAATGCCAATGAACGTAGAGGCTTCTTTTCTGTAAATGCGCTTTGGAAAAACAAAGTATCCGTATTGGTTGGAGATTTTTTACTTTCAAAAGGATTACTACTTTCGGTAAAACATCAGGAATACGATTTGCTAAAAATTGTTTCAGAGGCTGTCGAACAAATGAGTGAAGGCGAATTATTACAGATTGAAAAAGCACGAAAACTAGATATCGAAGAGTCAATTTATTTTGAAGTCATCCGTCAAAAGACAGCCTCATTGATTGCGTCCTGTTGTGCTTGCGGAGCTTCTTCTTCTGGAGCTGATGCAGAAACAGTAAAAAAGCTCCATACTTTTGGTGAAAAAATCGGAATCGCTTTTCAGATAAAAGATGATTTATTTGATTTTGGAATAGATGATGTAGGCAAACCACTCGGTAATGATATCAAGGAGAAAAAAATGACTTTGCCGCTCATATATGCTTTGAATCAATCCGATAAATCGGAAAAAAGAAGAATTATCAATTTGGTAAAAAACCATAGTGAAGACAACAAAAAAGTAGCAGAAGTCATTGCCTTCGTAAGACAAAGTGGAGGATTGGAATATGCAACTGAAAAAATGTTGGATTACCAAAAAGATGCTTTTAAAATATTAGATGAATTTCCTGATAATCAATATAAAACAGGATTACTAGAACTTGTCAAATTTACAACTGAAAGAAAAAAATAGAAAATGAGTCACGAGATCATGTTTTTTGGAGGATTTTTAATCTTCATTATTTTAATGTTAGCGATCGATTTAGGTGTGTTTTCAAAAGGAGACAAAACTGTATCCCTAAAAAGTGCCGCCATCATGAGTTTTATCTGGGTACTCTTAGCCTTAGGATTTTACTGGGTATTACGTCACTATGGCCACGAACTGCACAATATTCATGATTTAGATCACTTACAACAAGTCATCAAAGCCCATCTACATGATGTTAAAATCATTCCTGGGAATCTAGAGGGAAGCATCGCATTATATAATAATAACCTTGCTTTAGAATTTATCACAGGCTACGTGGTCGAATATGCACTATCTGTTGATAATATCTTCGTCATGGTACTCCTATTTTCATCTTTCGGTATACCAGAGCGTTACTACCATAAAGTATTGGTATGGGGAGTTATTGGAGCCGTACTCATGCGCTTTATCTTCATTTTCCTAGGCGCTGCCTTGATAACAAAATTTGGTTGGATCTTATATATCTTCGGTGGATTCTTATTGATTACCGGCATCAAGATGTTCTTAAATAGAAATCAAGAAGATGAAGTAGATCCACAAAATCACCCTGTTGTAAAATTTGCCTCGAAATATTTTAAAGTAACACCAAAACTAGATGGAGGACACTTCTTCCACGTAGAAAACGGAGTGAAATATATGACTCCATTATTCTTGGTTTTACTGGTGATCGAATTTACAGATTTGATCTTCGCAGTAGATTCAATCCCTGCAATCTTCTCCGTGACAAAAGATGCTTACGTCGTATTTTTCTCCAATATCTTTGCGGTACTGGGTTTACGTTCTATGTTCTTCTTATTGGTCAATATCATCCACAAGTTCCATTACTTAAAGGTAGGATTAGCATTTTTATTAATATTTATCGGTTTGAAAATGTTACTTCACCATTGGCTAGTACAAATTGGTTTCTCCACATCCCATTCGTTGATCATCATCGTCAGCATTTTAGTGATTAGCGTAGTTGCATCCTTAATGTTTCCGAAGAAACAAGATCTCAAAATAGAAAATTAACAAACAACGGGGCTTTAAAAGCCCCGTTGTTTGTTCAGCACAATTTTATTACAATCAATTTGAACGATTCGCACACTGATAACTGAATTTATTTTTAATTTAGCATTATAAAATCATTAACATTTAAAAAATGAATTGGAATAAATCACTCGTATTAGCAGCATCCCTATTTGCGGCTTCATTACAAGTAGTACAGGCTCAGGACAATTTAATTAATGCCCTAAAAACAAATCAAAATGATAACAGTAAAGCAGGATTTACTTTTACTGAAATCATTAATTTAAAAAATACTTCTGTTAAAAATCAAGGTTCTTCCGGTACATGTTGGTCTTACTCGGGCAACTCGTTTTTAGAGTCAGAAATGATCAGAATGGGAAAAGAGCCCGTTGAGATTTCACAGATTTTCTCTGCTCGTAATACCTATTTAGGTAAAGCCAAAAATTACGTTCGTTTACACGGTGGATTGTCTTTAGGTGAAGGTGGTCAATTTCATGATGTTTTAAATGCATTCCGTCACTACGGTGCTTTGCCACAGACAGAGTACACAGGTCTACACTATGGATCTGATAAAAATAACTTCGGCGAGATGACCAATATGTTGGATGCTATGTTAGCTACTTTTGTAAAGAGCAAAACATTAACGCCAAACTGGGAAAAGGCATATACTGCGGCAATGGACTCGTATTTAGGTGAAGTCCCTAAAAACTTCCAATACAAAGGTAAAAGCTATACTCCTCGTACATTTGCTGATCAAGTGATTGGTATCAAACCAGACGAATACGTAGGTATAGCCTCTGTTACCGATCAACCTTACTACAATAAATTTGTATTATTGATTCCTGATAACTGGTCATTTGATAATTTTTATAATGTTCAAATCAATGATTTGACTGATATCATTGACAATGCATTGAATAATGGATATACAGTAGCTTGGGCAACAGATGTCTCTGAGAAAAGCTTTAGCTGGAAAAATGGTGTGGCATATGTACCTGCAAAACCATACGAGCAGATGACTCCACAAGAACAACAAGAAATGTTTGTTGGTCCTAAACCGGAAGCAAAAATTACAGCTGAAGAAAGACAAAAAGCATTTGATAACTACCAAACAACGGATGATCATGGTATGCACATCGTTGGATTGGCTAAAGATCAAACAGGTAAAGAATACTATATCGTTAAAAACTCGTGGGGTGTAACCAACGATTATAAAGGTTACTTGTACGTAACAAAAGAATTTGTTCGTTACAAAACAACATCACTTTTAGTTCATAAAGACGGTATTCAAAAAGATTTAAAGTCTAAAATGAAGATCTAATCCCACATAAACGAAGATTATAAAATAGGTTGCAGAAATAAATTTCTGCAACCTATTTTTTTTACAATTTTATTACATAACTTTAGTATAATTACAAATTAATTAATAACACTATCTACTAATTGGTTATGAAAAAGATATTATTGTTCCTCCTAATTTTACCTTTCATCGCGATAGGGCAAGAGAAAGGGATAACATTTGAGCAGGGGCTGAACTGGAACCAAATTAAAGAAAAGGCAAAGAAAGAAAATAAATATATTTTCGTTGATATATTTACAACTTGGTGTGGACCGTGCAAATACATGTCATCGACTGTATTCCCTCAAAAAAAAGTCGGCGATTTCTTCAATGCACAATTCGTAAGTACTAAAATCCAGATGGATAAAACGGATAAAGATAACGAAGAAATCAAAAGTTGGTATGAAGAAGCAGAGCGCTTTGCTAAAGATTATAACATAGCAGCATATCCGACTTTCCTGATTTTCAACCCACAAGGAGAACTTGTCCACCGTATGGTTGGAGGTGGTGATGCCGATGAATTTATTGAACGTAGCAAAGACGCATTAAGACCCGAGACTCAGTATTATTCGTTATTAAAAGCATTTCACGATAATCCAACAGATCTAGCACTAGCACATCGAATGGTTAGAGCAGCAAACACGGCTTACGACGAAGCCACTGTGACACAAGCGGAAGATATCATCATCTCCCATACCAAACCTGAAAATTTAACAAAAGAATGCGCAGCCTATCTGATTGCAAATACACGTACCTCTAGGTCGAAAGCTTTTGAATTACTGCGCGACAATCCTGAAAAAATTGATGCCTTATTAGAGAAAAATGGCTCTGCAAATCGGGTACTTGCTACAGTAGCAATCAACGAAGTATTAGGAACAAAAATTGACTTTAATACAGAACCTAATTGGGAAGCTTTAAAAGCTGAAATATCCGGCAAATACAGCAACATCAATTTTGACCCTATATTCAAACTGATGAAAGCACAGTATTATGTGCAATCGCGTGATTGGTCATCCTTAACAGATATCGTGAACAGTTACTTAACATCAGAAGATCTCACATCAAATCAATTGAATAGCTTTGCATGGGAAATCTTTGAAAATAGTACCGATGCAGCATGCCTTGATGCAGCTCTAAAATGGAGTAAGAAAGCTGTTGAGCAAGATGCTAGAAGTGCATATTTAGATACTTACGCCAACTTATTATATAAAAAGGGCGATAAAACAAATGCGATAAAGTGGCAAGAACAAGCATTGTCACTGGCGAATGATGACGAACAAGATAATTATTCTGATACACTATCGAAAATGAAAAGTGATCTTCCTACTTGGGAATTGTAATCATAGCGTTTGTATTAAGCATTAAAAAGGGTTGAAAATTATTTATTTTCAACCCTTTTTAATGACAAGCTGATTCGTGATTAACTATTTTTTAAAGATTTCATATCAATTACAAATCGATATTTCACATCAGACTTAATCATACGTTCATATGCCGTATTGATATCTTGAATATTAATCACTTCTACATCCGAAACGATTCCATGCTCACCACAGAAATCTAACATTTCTTGTGTTTCTTGAATACCACCAATCAATGATCCCGCTAAGTTTCTACGCTTGCCGATCAATAAACCACCATGAACAGCAGGAAGAGGTTCAACTGCTCCCACAATACACATCGTTTTATCCAATTTCAACAAATTCAAATAAGGATTGACATCATGTCCGACAGGAATCGTATTTAATAAAAAATCAAAGCTATTCGTATGAGCCTTTAACTGTTCCGCATCTTTTGATATCAACACCTCATCAGCACCTAATTTTTTTGCATCTTCTCCTTTTTCAGGTGATGTCGTAATCATCACAACATGAGCTCCAATGGCTTTAGCAAATTTAACGCCCATGTGCCCCAATCCACCAAGACCAATAACCCCAACTTTATCCCCTTTTTTCACATTCCAATGGCGTAAAGGTGACCATGTTGTAATACCCGCACATAATAATGGTGCAGCTGCTTTTACATCAATATTTGTCGGAATACTCAAGACGAAATCTTCTTCCACCACAATGTTCTCCGAATATCCGCCATAAGTAATACCACCGTACTTCGATTTAGAGCTATTATAGGTGCCGATCATACCACTTTCACAGTATTGTTCCAATCCTTCATCACATGGATGACAATGCTTACAAGACTCGACCATACAGCCAACACCAACAAGATCTCCGACCTTATACTTGGTTACCTTTGGACCAACCTCCAATACACGACCTATAATCTCATGTCCTGGAACCACAGGATAATGCGGTTGTCCCCATTCTGCTCTTGCTGTATGAATATCGCTATGGCAAACGCCACAATATTCAATATCAATAAAAACATCTTTATCCTGCAAATCGCGACGTTGGATTTGATGTGGTTTTAAATCTTCAGCCTCTGAAAAGGCTGCATATGCTTTTGTACTCATGCTCTTCTATTTTAAGTAAAAATAAAGCTTTTCATAAAAAATCCACTCCTGTTGAGAGTGGATTTACTTTGATATGATATTTATTTCAGTGTTTTGACACCCATATTCCACAAGGTAAATGCATATTTATCGGCAGTTTCGTTAATCACCACCTCTGTGGAGCGTCCTGCACCGTGTCCAGCCTTCGTTTCGATCCGAATCAACACAGGACGGTCACATTTTTGTTTTGCCTGTAGTTCGGAGACAAATTTATAAGAATGAGCAGGGACTACGCGGTCATCGTGATCTCCAGTTGTAACCAATGTTGCGGGATAGCAAATGCCATCTTTTACATTGTGGACCGGCGAATAACCTTTTAAGTAATCAAACATCTCTTTACTATCCTGAGCAGTCCCGTAATCATATCCCCATCCTGCACCTGCAGTAAAAGTATGGTAACGAAGCATATCCAATACCCCTACTGCCGGTAACGCTACTTTTGCAATCGTAGGATTTAACGTTATCGTAGCACCAACAAGCAATCCGCCATTTGATCCGCCAGATAAAGCGGTATAATCTGGTGATGTATAACCATTACTTTGCAGATATTGAGCCGCAGCAATGAAATCATTAAATACATTTAACTTGTTGAACTGGCGACCACCATCATGCCATTTTTGCCCATATTCACCACCGCCACGTAAATTAGCAACAGCATAGACACCCCCATTTTGAATCCAGTTGGCTGTAGATACACTAAACGCAGGAGTCAAACTGATATTAAAACCACCGTAACCATAGACAATAGTTGGATTTTTACCATCAAGCTTTAAACCTTTTTTATAAGTGATGATCATCGGTATCTTAGTGCCATCTTTTGACGTATAGAACACCTGTTTAGACTCAAATTCATCCGAATTAAACTTTACTTTTGGCTTAATATAAACCTCAGATTGTCCATTGTCCACATTAAATTTAAAGCTTGTCGATGGGGTGATATAATTAGAAAAACCATAATAAATCGTTTTCTCTTTTTTCTTACCAGAAAATCCACCAGCACTACCTACACCTGGTAATTGAATCTCACGAATCTTTTTACCCGTATAATCGTATTGTTCAATAACGGAAATCGCATCTTTTAGATAATTCGCAAATAAATATCCACCTCCGGTAGAAACATTCAATACATGCTCCGTCTCCGGAATCACATCAACCCAGTTTTTAGATTCCGGTTGACGAATATTCATTTTCACCAATTTATTGTTAGGTGCATTTAAATTCGTTTGTACATAAAAAGTCTCCCCATCATTATCGATGATATTGGTGCTACTCCCAAAACCACTTAAGATATTCACAATTTTACTGCCCGGCTTAGATAGATCCTGTACATACAGTTCGTTGCCCGTAGTTGTATTGGCAGCTGAAATAATTAAAAATTTCTCATCATCAGTCAGATATGCCCCTATATAACGACGGGGAACTTCTGTACCTCCGAAAATCATTTTATCCGTAGACTGTGCAGTCCCCAATTGATGGAAGTATACCTTATGCTGATCTGTTTTTTCAGACAATTCCGAGCCTTTAGGCTTATCATAGCTAGAATAATAAAAACCGGTATTTCCTTTCCACGAGATACCTGAAAATTTAATATCGATCAAAGTCTCACCGATCTGTTTTTTGTCTGCGGTATTCAAGATGATGACTTTTCTCCAATCAGAACCACCTTCTGAAATCGAATAGGCCATCAAGCTCCCATCTTTTGAAAAACTCACATCCGATAACGATGTTGACCCATCTTTAGAAAATGTATTCGGGTTTAAGAAAATTTCTTCTTGACTACCTTTATTTGATTTCCTATATAAGACAGCATGTTGCTGTAAACCATCATTTTTATAGAAATAGGTATAAGCGCCCTCTACAAATGGTGTACCCACTTTTTCGTAATTCCAGATATCTGTCAATTGTTTTTTCAACTGATCACGATAAGGAATCTGAGCCAAATAATCGTAGGTCAATTTATTCTGTGCAACAACCCAAGATTTGGTGTCACTAGCCAAATCATCTTCTAACCAACGGTAAGGATCAGGAACTGATTCTCCAAAATACTGATCGACTACTTGACCTTTCTTTGTTTCGGGATATTTCAGTTCTTGGGCATTTCCTAGATGTGCGGACGACATAGCGATTACTGTTAAAATTAAACTCAGTTTTTTATTCATATTTTTTGAAATGAGGTTATAAACAAATTTAATAAATTTATCACATGTTTAGCCTGATTAAAAAAGAATTAGATTCTTCAAACTTTTTACAATCTAAATTCGTTTATTGCAAAAAATACCCGATTTTACGGAAGCAAAAACGAAATACCGAATGATACATAAATTATTTTTTACGCTAAGCTTATGGGCTAGTATCCAAGTCACGACAACATATGCACAAAGTCATACAGCGTTACCCATCCATCAATACCGAGTTACAGAAACAAAAATCAATGATTTGATTCACACCAAACTGGATGTTAAGTTTGACTATGCCAAACGTTACCTGTATGGACAAGAATGGGTAACACTAAAACCGCACTTTTATCCAACAGATTCTCTCCGCTTGGATGCAAAAGGAATGGATATTAAAGAAGTTTCTTTACTGCATGATCTGCAAAAAACAGCCTTAAAATATGCCTATGATGGTGAGTCGATACTGATCAATCTAGGAAAAACATTTCAATCCACAGATCAATACACGATCTACATATCATATGTAGCTAAACCGGATGAACTAAAAGCAAAAGGAAGTGCTGCCATTAGTGATGCCAAAGGTCTTTACTTTATCAATCCAGATGGAAAAGATCCCAATAAACCGATCCAGATATGGACACAAGGAGAAACAGAAGCTTCATCCGCATGGTTTCCTACAATAGATAAGCCGGCTCAAAAAACGACATCGGATATTTCGATTACTGTCCAAGATCAATATACCACATTATCCAATGGTGCATTAACAAACCAGCAAAAGCATGCGGATGGAACGCGAACAGATACGTGGATAATGACACAAGCTCATGCTCCATACTTATTTATGATGGCTGTTGGTGATTTCAAAATCACAAATGATCATTACAAATCGATTCCTGTAGACTATTATTTGGAACCAAAGTATGCCCCATATGCTAAAGAAATATTTGGAAAAACACCAGCCATGATGGCTTACTTCAGCCAAGTTTTAGGCGTAGAATACCCCTGGAATAAATATGCACAAGTAGTCGCTCGGGATTATGTTTCTGGAGCAATGGAAAATACAACCGCCACATTACATGGTGAACCTGTTCAAAAGACAACCCGAGAATTATTAGATGATAATGAAGAAGGAACGATTGCACATGAACTCTTTCATCAATGGTTTGGTGATCTTGTGACAGCTGAGTCATGGTCAAATCTCACGATGAATGAATCTTTTGCAACCTTTGGTGAGGTCATCTGGCATGGTCATGATGGAGGTCAGGACAAAGAAGATAAATCACGTTTTGAAAAACTGCAAAGCTATTTAAGATCTTCTAAAAATGGTAAAAGTCAAACACTGGCACGTTTTTATTATCATGATAAAGAGGATATGTTTGATAATGTTTCTTATTCTAAAGGTTCTGTAATTTTATATGCATTAAAAAATCAGATGGGTGATGCCGCTTTTTATCAATCGCTACAAAAATATTTGACAGACAATGCGCATAAAACAGGAGAAACACATCAGCTAAGACTCGCCATGGAAGAAATCACAGGAAAAGATTGGAGCCCCTATTTCAATCAATGGTATTATCAAGGTGGCCATCCCATCCTTGACATTCAATACACCTATGAACATGGCATGCAAAAAATAGCAATAAAACAGGTGCAAGATAGTACAGTACAAACATTCACTTTACCTTTACATATTGATTTTTATACTGCAAATGGCAAAGAGACTAAGGCTATTGTGATGAAGCAACGTGCTCAGGAATTTAGCTTCCCTTTTGCTCAAAAACCAGATTTTATAGATTTTGACCCCGCAAAGATATTAGTAGGCGAAGTTCAGGACAATAAAACACAAGCTGATTATAGCTATCAATATAAAAACGCACCGACCTATTACAACCGAAGCAAAGCAATCGATTATGCCTTATACCATAAAAATGCGGAAACGACACAACTATTGGTATCAGCATTAACTGATCAAGAGGAAGATATTCGAGCAGTTGCTATTCAGGGCTTGGATTTATCTGATCCTATCATCAAGAAAATGGTGGAAACAAAGATTATAGCCATGGCACAGCAGGATAGTAAAACAAAAGTTCGTGCATCTGCCATATTTGCTTTGGGGAACAGTGGAAATCAAAAAAATTTAGCCGTAATTGAGAAGGGATTGAAAGAACAATCATATGCTGTCATAAGTGCTTCCTTATATGCGATTAAAAAATTAGCGCCATCAAAATTAGACCGCTCCATTGCTGCTCTCGATTCAGAGGCAAAAATATATTTAGCCACGTTGATCAAAAAACTTAAAAACAATTCGTAAAAAGAAGATTTACATTTCGGTACTTCCACTGCAAACGACGTCTGCATAGTCAGGATACATGGATCGCACCTATAGCCTTGTGAAGTATCGAGTAAAAAACTAAAACTAATGCACGTGTTTTCACAGACCCTGTCACGTCAATTGTAAATAAACAGACAGATCTCAGTTTGAAATCCGAAGTGATTTAGGTAGTTTTGACCACATGTCAACAGCAAAAAATATCTATTTCGCTTCGGATTTTCATTTGGGTTCTTATCCCCAAAGTAAATCTAAAGAAAGAGAGCGTCTGATCATATCATGGCTCGACCATATTAAAGCAGATGCATCAGAACTTTATTTGGTGGGCGATATTTTTGACTTTTGGTTTGAATACAGAACCGTCGTTCCAAAAGGGTATATACGTTTTCTTGGAAAACTGGCAGAGTTAGTTGATTTAGGAATCAAATTAACCATTTTTAAAGGTAATCATGATATGTGGATGTTCGATTACTTTAAAGAAGAACTACAAGCTACTATCATTGATGATGAACTCCTGATAACACGAGATAACAAATCATTCTACATTCATCACGGCGATGGTTTAGGAGCAGGCGACTATAAGTATAAAATCTTAAAAAGATTTTTCCGAAGTACCATCTGTCAATGGCTTTTTGCTCGTCTACACCCCAATTTAGGTATTGGTATCGCCTCCCGTTGGTCAAAGCACAGCCGACTTGCTAATCACGAAGATGAACAATTTTTAGGCGAAGATAAAGAATGGTTAATTGGTTATGCTCAGGAGATAGAAGCCAAACAGCACCATGATTTTTATATATTCGGTCACCGTCATTTACCCTATGACAGGAAACTTTCCGAAGAAAGCCGTGTTTTAAATTTGGGCGAATGGATGAATGAGCATACGTATGCCGTTTGGAATGGTCACGAACTCCTACTTGAAAAATGGACGGATTAAAAAAAAGTTTACGCGATTGTTTGTTGAGTTACTATCCGCTTGAGGAAGAGGATATCGATGCTATCGAAGCAATCACTACTGAAGTGAATATCCCTCGCAATACGATCATCATCCAACAAGACAAGCTACAACATGATATCTACCTCCTATCTTCTGGATTAGCTCGTGTTTACTATGAAGTACCTAATCGCGAAATAACATTAGATTTTAATGATGCCGGATGCATGCTCATGTCCATCAATACGTATGCACGTAATGAACCTGGCTATGAGAATATCGCTATAGTGGAAGATGCTATTTTATTCAAAATAAATTCTACAGCACTATTTAAGCTATATGAAGAAAATATCCGAATTGCTAATCTGGGAAGAAAAATCGCGGAATATGAATTCATCAAAATCGAACAAAGAGCAATGTCCAAACTTTTTAATACTGCTCAAAGTAGATATATGGATCTCCTATCCAAATACCCGACTTATATCAACCGCATCAAATTGGGTTATATCGCATCCTATTTAGGCATTTCTCAAGTAACCCTAAGTCGTATTCGAGCTTCCATTCGTTAATTTTTTAACATTGGTAAAAAATAATTTCATCAATTGTAGCCATCTTTGTAAAAAAATAAGGTTATGAACTGGATATTATTAATATTAGGCGGACTATTCGAAATTGGATTTACGACTTGCTTAGGAAAAGCGAAACAGAGTGAAGGCTCTGCCATGTACCTTTGGTACTTTGGATTTGTACTTTCTTTATTTTTAAGCATGGGATTATTAATCAAAGCAACGCAAACCTTACCACTAGGTACAGCTTATGCCGTGTGGACAGGAATCGGTGCCGTAGGAACCGTATTAATTGGTATATTTTTCTTTAAAGAACCAGCAGATTTCTGGCGCATATTCTTCATTTTCACTCTTATCGCATCTATTGTAGGCTTGAAGGCAGTTTCTTCACATTAAGCGATAGAACTATTATAAAAACGACAAAATTTCTTTACTTTTGTAAGCTTAAAAGCTCATGCGCATGACGCTGGGTTTGAATAATGTGAATTATGTTAGAAAAATTACAGGCGATAAAAGAAAGATGGGAAGAAGTGGAGGCTGAATTAGGCAATCCAGATACCATCAAAGATATGAAGCGTTTTGCTAAATTAAATAAAGAATACAAAGATTTAGGCAAGATTGTAGACCAATACCATATCTACAGAAATATGGTGAGCAATATCGAAACCAATAAAGATATCATCAGCAATGAGAAAGATCAAGAGCTTCGCGATATGGCGAAAGAAGAGCTTGATGAATTATTAGGTGCAAAAGAAGAGAAAGAGGACGAAATCCGAATGATGCTTATTCCTAAGGATCCTGAAGATGATAAGAATGCAATTATCGAGATCCGTGGTGGTACAGGCGGTGATGAAGCAGCTTTATTTGCTGGTGATTTATACCGGATGTATACTCGTTTCTTTGAAACAAAGGGCTGGAGAGTAGAAGTAATGGATGTGACAGAAGGAACTTCTGGTGGCTATAAAGAGGTAATCTTGAAAGTTATTGGTGAAGATACTTACGGACAGTTGAAATATGAATCAGGCGTACACCGTGTACAACGTGTACCTGATACAGAAACTCAAGGTCGTGTACATACTTCAGCGGCATCAGTTGCTGTTCTTCCCGAGGCAGAAGAAGTCGATGTTGACATCAATCCAGGTGATGTGGAGATGCATACTTCTCGTTCTGGTGGTGCTGGTGGACAAAACGTAAATAAAGTAGAAACGAAAGTACAATTGACACATAAGCCATCAGGAATTGTTGTCGTTTGTCAAGTCGAACGTTCACAATTAGCGAACCGTGAGTTGGCGATGGAAATGCTTCGGACTAAACTTTACGAGATCGAATTGAACAAAAAGAATGGTTCAATTGCTGCAAAAAGAAAGACTTTAGTATCAACGGGTGACCGTTCAGCAAAAATCCGCACCTATAACTACCCTCAAGGAAGATTTACAGAGCACCGTATTGGTATGACAACATATAATTTACCAGCTATTTTGGACGGTGATATTCAGTCAATTATAGACGCATTACAGTTTGCTGAGAATGCAGAAAAGATGAAAGACGGAGCTGTAGACTAGTTTTTTTTAAAATAATATTAGCAAATAAAGAAATAAACGCTATATTTGCACACCTTCAAGAGAGAAGGTAAACGGTCTGGTAGTTCAGCTGGTTAGAATACATGCCTGTCACGCATGGGGTCGCGGGTTCGAGTCCCGTCCAGACCGCTAAAAACAGAGAGTAATCTCGAATAGTTCTTTAACAACATTTAAAATTTGGTCCGGTAGTTCAGCTGGTTAGAATACATGCCTGTCACGCATGGGGTCGCGGGTTCGAGTCCCGTCCGGACCGCCAATTTTAAATAAATCTTTACATTTTTCGGTCTGGTAGTTCAGCTGGTTAGAATACATGCCTGTCACGCATGGGGTCGCGGGTTCGAGTCCCGTCCAGACCGCCAAAAAATAGTAAAACGGTCCGGTAGTTCAGCTGGTTAGAATACATGCCTGTCACGCATGGGGTCGCGGGTTCGAGTCCCGTCCGGACCGCTGATAAGAAAAGCTTTCAATGCAAATTGAAAGCTTTTCTTGTTTATATCCAGATTCCACTTCGAATCTCTCAGACTGATACCCCCCACGGAGAGATAATCTCAACGATCATTTTACTAACCAAATCTGATCATCTTTTTATATCTCGATCAAATCGGTCTATCTCAAAAACACGCACATTTTATTCATATAAATCATTGTTCTTCAAAAGCTCAAGAACACATGCACACCATATACAATAAGTTGCTCTTGCGCTTTCTATGGGGAAAAAAGTAAGATCAATCCTATTATTAAATATCATAAACAGATGACACAAAAAAGAAGCCTCCGTATGCAGGACATACAGAGGCTTCTCCAATCTTTTATTTTAACACTGCTATTCTGCGCTCACAGAGAATTCTGCAGCAGAAGCAAAGTCTTGTCCGTTTTGAGAACTTAATGCTGTAAAACGAATAAAACGCCCTTTTACTGGCTTTATCAATGTGACCGTTTTCGGTTTTCCATTATTTTCAAAATTTCCTTCCGCGATAGGATCACTCCAATTTTTACCATCACTGCTAATTTGCAATTTATACCCTTTGATATTACCATTACCACCACCTTGACGCGGAGTATACGTAAATGCTTTGATGGTTTTAATGGCATTCGCATCAAAATCAATCCAATGTGGATATTGCGCCACTGTAACCGAATACATCGAGTGCCATATGGTACTTGGATCACCATCTAATACATGAGAAGCTTCGCCCTCTCCCGTTTCTTCACTGGAGGCAAAAACGACCTGCATCGGGATACTTTCAATCTTAGGAAACTCAAAAGAAGCTTTCAATTTTTCATTTCCCTGAGCCCAAGCGGTCACGATACCGCCCTCACGTAAGTTGACAGGAGATTTGAATAGTTGTGGTTTCCCTTTACCAATAGTATAGTACAATGCTGCAGATGCCTGCTCACTTGCGATATGTAAATCACCGTTACGACTTCTCGAAACTGAGATTGGCATATCCCCAGCTAGAGAGACTTGAGATTTTTGACTATAATCTTGTTTGGAGACAGGACGAATGATAAATCCAAATGATGTTGATTTAGCTTTAACACGATCTTGCTCCAATGGAGGTCCTTGTCCACAACTATTTCCACCTAAACCAGTAACTGCAGCATCTACATGCAGATGTGTGCCCGAGCTTTTTGGTAATTTATAGGGGTGACTCGCTAACGTTAATTCCATCTCACTCCAAGGTAATGCAGAAGTTGACATATGATCTTTAGCAATAAATACCACACCACTTCCAGCAGCATCTGTTAAAGCAGTCCAACGCACCTCTTCATTATTGCTCATACTTTGAGGATTCGGCCATGGAACAAATTGATCTTTAACGGTGCTCTTATGCAGTTCAATATGTTGTGCAGTTTTACGATCTGCATAGTTATTGATAGGACCTCTTCCGTAATAGGTGTAGTTGCTATATTGTTCAGGTAGCTGTAGGCTATAACCTAATCTAGCCAGCGCAAAAGTTTCATCATTAGAAGTCACGTTTGCCGCTAATTCGAGCGAACCATCTGGGTACACTGTCCACACCTGATTCGTTGTAAACTTAAAGTCATGAGCACCAAACGGTCTATCTTTATGTTCTTCAATCGTGTAAGTACCAGAAGTACCACCATGGATCGTCGCCGCATGGGGAGCTTGAGACTCGACCATAAACGACAAGACAATCGCTCCATCCGGTCTTGTGTACATCGAATTGGATAACGCTTTATGTTTTAGATTATGCAGCCCTTTTTGAAACCATTGTTGGTAAGCCCAATTATCATTATCGACAGGCGCACGGAAAGCATCTAATTTAGGACCTTCTCCATCACGAATCACTTGTTTGCCGGCATAGGTCAAGCTATATATACTTCCATTTTCAGTATCAAATTTGATGATAAAATCAGTGCCTTTAACAACTTTTAGTTTTTGTTCATCAACAAGATGCAATTGACCTTTAGTCTGGACCTCAGCAATGGATGATCTTCCTGTCGCTGCTTTTACAAGCAACTGTTCCTCCATTTGTACATATCCTTTAGGAGCCCATAATTGATCCTTAGCCAATAAGAACTGTACTTTAACAAAGTATTCCGACTGCTTGTTGAATTTTTCAATATCCAAAGGTAAGGTAATTACCTTTTTCTCACGTGCAGCAATTACATCACCTTTCCATACTGGCATAGGTTTTTGCACCTCTACCCCATTTTCATATAAAGACCAAACGATATCATAATCAGCCAAAGAAGTAAAATAGTTCTTATTAAAGATCTCCACTTTACCCTGTATGATATCAATAGCTTTTACACCTACGTTCTGGTACACTTTCTTCACCTCATAATATTGCGGTTTAGGTTTCATATCAGCGAAAATCAATCCATTATTGACAAATGTGCCATCATTTGGCTTATCTCCAAAATCACCACCATAAGCCAGGAATTTTTCACCAGATTGTTTATCATAATAATACATCGCTTGATCGATCCAATCCCAAGTTGCACCCCCCATAAAGAAATTAGTAGACTCAATGGCTTCCCAATAATCAATCAGATTACCTGATGCATTTCCCATCGAATGCGCATATTCCGAAATATGGAAGGGGTACTTCATCTTGAACTGCCCTTTTACTGCCTGACGCACCCATTCTATGGAAGGATATTGGTTAGAACCGATATCAACAATACTGTTATTTCGTTCATATTGAACAGGCCGCGAAGTGTCAAATTTTTTAATCGCATCATATGCCGCTACAAAATTCTTTCCAGGACCAGCCTCATTTCCTAATGACCATAATACAATGGAAGGATGATTTACATTGGCATGGATCATCTCCAAATTACGCGCGACGTGAGCATTCTTCCACTCAGGAGGATGTGATAGAGAAGCATCTCCATAATAGTATTCATGACTTTCAATATTAGCTTCATCTTCCAAATAAATACCATACTTATCACAGAGATAATACCAATAAGGATCATCTGGATAATGCGAATTACGGACATGATTGATATTCGCTTTTTTCATTAAGATGATCTCTTTTTCCATCTGTTCATGAGTCACCACTTTTCCTTTCTCCGGATTAGACTCATGACGGTTGACACCTTTAAGTTTTACAGTCTTACCGTTTACATAAAAATAACGACCTGCCAATCCAAACTCATCGTCTGAAGCTTTGGTATCTTTGATTTCTACTTTGCGGAAACCAACATAAGTTGCAGTTGTTTCTAGTGTTTTATTTTTACTATCCTTCAATTCAGCGACCAAGGTATACCGATATGGACGCTCAGCTGACCATTTGTTTGGATTATCAACCTGCAAAATTGCTTCCACAAGAGATGAGCTATTGGGATTCACATCGACAATACGAGTCGAAACCAGATTGGCTTGAATAGCCTTGTTCGCATCACTATACAACTCATTTTCATATAAACTATAGGCTATTTTAAGTCCTTTCACTACCTTTTTGTCTTTATTTAGAATTTCAGACTTAATAGCCAGTGTTCCATGCTGATAGTGGGCATCCAGATCAGGAATAGCAACTAAATCACGGATTTGAACCTTTGGTTTTGATGTCAACGCAACGGTTCTAAATATGCCTGGTAGTCGAAACATATCCTGTGCTTCTATAAAAGAAGCATCTGAATTACGATAAACTTCCACAGCAACCACATTTTCACCTTTCTTATTCAAATAATCCGTGATGTTGAAAGAAGCCACATTACGTGAGTTTTTGGAAAAGCCGACATATTTTCCATTGATCCATAAGTAAAAAAATGAATCTACTCCATCAAAATTAATATAGATATCACGACCATCCCAATTTGCAGGTACCGTAAACGATCGTCGATAGGATCCAACTTCATTGCGATATATATAAGTTGTCCAATGTTTTGGAGGAGTACGCATCACCCCGCCGCGCCAATCATCCACCTTTACCTGATGTTGAAATATGACAGGTTGGTTGACATAAATAGGCACACCGTACTTGAGTGTACCATCCTTTTGAATGCCCGCAATGTTCCAACTCATCGGCACACCGACATGATCCCAAGAGGAAACATCAGTTTTAGGATCAAAAAAATTCTTAGGCCTTTCATCCGGAGTCTTTACCCAATTAAATTTCCAAGTACCATTGAGTGATTGCCAATATGAGCTATTTTCAGGTAATACCTGACGTGCACTATGCGCATCTTGGAAGGAGAAAAAATAAGCATGTGGCTGTTCTTTATTGAGAGCCAGATCTTGTGGCGATTCCCACTCTTTCCCTGTAGGGATAGTCTCGACTCCATAACGAAACCCTACAATCGGATCTCCGATTTGTGCGTTCGATTGGAAGGTCGATGCGAATAAAACTGTCATTACACAGCTGATCCGCATAGATAATGATTTGATCATATTGAATTATTAAATAGAGGTTGTATACAAAAATATAAGCAATATAATGAAATACAAGTCGCTACAATTAATCATTCGATTGCGTAAAATTTCTATGTATAAACGGAACTGTTTCAGTTACTTCAAAAAAATAACTAGAAAATACGGATCAAAGTAAAGGGGCTTGCTATCCAATGTAATCTTCACTCATACCAAAACGCTCTTTTTTTCGTTTAAAAAATTTACGCTTATCAAAAAAAAAGAGTAGGTTTGGCCTGAAAGTAGAATGGTTTTTTCTACGAAACATCATAAATATTAAACTCGTTGGGTTACTATTAGTTATATTAAGGTATTAATAGGTGAGTAAGATCAGTAAATCAAATAAGCTCCACAGTGATGAGCAAATCATAGCCGGTATTCAATCGGGTAGTAGTATTGCACTAGATGCGATATATGAATTATACTACCCCTCTATTGCCCACATGATTTCTCAAAATAACGGAAGCGAAGATGAGGCAAAAGATATCTTTCAAGAAGCAGTAATCGTGCTTTACGACAAGATTTCAAAAGGTAATTTTGAATTAAGCAGTAAGCTTAAAACTTATCTTTATTCGATTTGCAGAAGACTTTGGCTTAAGCAGTTAAATCGTGCAGGTTTTGGTTCAGTAGACATCCGAGGTTACGAAGATTCGCTACCAGATAACGATGATATTGAGCAACATCAGGAGCTTGATAAAAAGTTTGATCAAATGGAACATGCCATGTCCCTTTTAGGAGAACCTTGCAAAACCATCCTTCATGATTTTTATATCCAAAACCGCTCGATGCAGGATATCTGCGAGAAGTTTGGATATACGAATACGGACAATGCCAAAACTCAAAAATATAAATGCCTGCAAAGATTGAAAAAACTATTTTTCACGCAGTAACGAAGTAGCATAACAAACAATGAGTATGATGAGTCAACAAGAATTTTTTGAATTAGCAGATCGCTATCTCAGAGATGAAATGGTAAAAGAAGAGCGTTCTTCTTTTGAATCTTTCTGTGCAGAAAATCCTTCTTTCTCGGCACAACTAACGCAACACCGTGAATTTCTTAATAATTTGAAAGAAACTCAAGCTCGCGTAGATTTTAAGCAGCAACTTGCACAAGCTGCTAAAGGATATCATCAATCCCACCATCAAGCTCAGGTGATCCCGATGAAGCAAACAAAAATTGTTTCTTTATGGGCCAAATTGAAAGCAAGTTCACTTGTAGCAGCAGCTGTAGCTGTAGTAGCCGTATTTTCAACACTATGGATTTCAGGCTATTATAAAAACATTGATAAAGCCAACACAGACTATAGTGCATTAAAACGCGATATGAACAATGTGAAGAAAGATGTCAATGAACATAATGCTGCACTTAAAAGTATCAACAATAAGTCTACTAAAGCAAATGAAGCCTCTGCTAGCCAATTTGGAGCCACAGGTTTTATGGTTTCCAATAACGGTTATGTGGTTACAAATTATCACGTAGTAAGTGGTGCCGATTCTATTTACTTACAAAATAATAAAGGAGAATCTTATAAAGCACAAGTGATCCATTCAGATGCAGCCAATGATTTAGCGATCTTATTAATAGAAGATGTTAATTTTAAAAGAGGTAAGGCCCTGCCTTACACGTTTAAAACAGGAGCTTCTGATTTAGGAGAAGATATTTACACCATAGGCTTCCCTCGTGATGAGGCAGTTTATGGTCAAGGATATTTGAGTTCTGCCACAGGATATGCCGGCGATACCATCGCATATCAAATCTCAATTCCGGTGAATCCCGGAAATAGTGGCGGTCCAGTTATGGATACAAAAGGAAATGTTATCGGAATCATCTCCGGTAAACAAAGAGGCATCGATGGAGCTGCATTTGCGATCAAAACAAAATCAATCTTAAAAGCTTTAGATGAAATTCCTGCAGACTCCCTACAAGGACAGGTAAAATTAAATAAGAAAAACATGCTTTCTGGTCTTTCACGAACAGAACAAATAAAGAGATTACAAGATTATATATACATGGTTAAGGTGTATTAATTGCGATCAAGCATACCAAGAAAAAGGGATCAATATTTATTATTGATCCCTTTTTTAATGAATGACTGCCCACCCCTATAAGTTTGGTTGCGGGGTCGTTCTTAAGTAAGGTTTAATCTCTTTGAAACCCTTTGGAAATTTCGCCGGAATATCTTCTGTTTTTATAGCCGGAACCACAATTACGTCCTCACCATGTTTCCAGTCGGCTGGTGTTGCTACTGAATAATCAGCTGTTAATTGTAGGGAATCGATCACACGTAAGATTTCATCAAAATTACGTCCCGTAGATGCAGGATAAGTTAATGTCAACTTGATTTTCTTATCTGGCCCAATTATAAATACCGAACGTACTGTAACTGTAGCAGAAGCATTAGGATGGATCATATCATACAATTCAGACACATGTTTATCTTCATCAGCAATAATCGGAAAATTAACAGTTGTATCCTGTGTTTCGTTAATATCTTCAATCCAGGCCAAATGGTCTTTTAATGGATCTACACTTAAGGCAATAGCTTTCACGCCTCTTTTGTCAAACTCTGATTTTAATTTTGCTGTACGCCCTAACTCAGTAGTACATACAGGTGTATAGTCTGAAGGGTGAGAAAAAAACACAACCCAACTATCTTGAATATACTCATGGAAATCAATATCTCCTATGGTTGTCTGCGCTTTAAAATTTGGCGCTTCATCTCCTAATCTTAAACTCATATCTATTTTTTTTAAGTTATACACTATATACTCTACAAATATAGTAGATTTTTATTCATAACAAAGTCAAAGCTTATTTTTTTACAATAGTTAACAAAAAATTATATGTTTTTATTATGCAAGCATAATAAAAAATAAGTATATTTACTTACAAACCATTACCAATGTACACATTATGAATTTTGAATTAAACGAAGAATATAAAATGATTCAGGAGGCTGCACGAGATTTTGCGCAGCAAGATTTAAAACCTGGTGTAATAGAAAGGGATGAAAAAGCAGCATTTCCTTATGAGCAGATCAAGAAAATGGGCGAATTAGGTTTCATGGGCATGATGGTCTCCAGCCAATATGGCGGTGCTGGTTTAGATGCATTAGCTTATACCCTAGTGCTGGAAGAAATTGCTAAAATTGATGCATCTGCCGCTGTGGTTATGTCGGTTAATAATTCTCTTGTCTGTTATGGACTTGAAACTTACGGCACGGAGGAGCAAAAAGAAAAGTACTTAAGACCATTAGCCAGCGGTGACAAACTAGGTGCATTTGCCCTATCAGAACCAGAGGCAGGATCTGATGCCACCTCACAACATACAACAGCAATAGATCAAGGAGATCACTATGTGTTGAATGGTACCAAAAATTGGATTACCAATGGTGGAAATGCCGACATCTATCTCATCATAGCTCAAACCCATCCTGAAAAAGCACATCGAGGAATTAATGTTTTGATTGTAGAAAAAGGGATGCCTGGCTTCACTATTGGCCCAAAAGAAAATAAATTAGGAATACGTAGTTCAGACACACATTCACTCTTATTCTCAGATGTCAAAGTGCCCAAAGAAAATCGAATTGGAGAAGATGGATTCGGATTTAAATTTGCCATGAAAACATTAGATGGCGGAAGAATTGGTATTGCGGCACAAGCTCTGGGTATTGCTGCTGGAGCTTATGAACTTGCTCTCGCATATGCTCAAGAACGTAAAACTTTTGGCAAACCCATTTCTGATCACCAAGCGATCCAGTTTAAACTCGCTGATATGGAGGTTGAAATAGAGGCGGCAAGGCTACTCACTTATAAAGCCGCTTGGACCAAAGATCAGGGATTGCCGTATAGCAAAGAAGCTGCTATGGCCAAGCTTCATGCCTCAGAAGTCGCCATGAAAACAAGTATTGAAGCGGTACAAATACATGGCGGTTACGGATATGTAAAAGAATATCATGTAGAACGGATGATGCGTGACGCAAAAATAACACAGATCTATGAAGGAACTTCTGAAATACAACGATTAGTTATTGCACGAGAAATCTTAAAATAATCATATAAAGGGAATGAATTGTTCCCTTTATATGATTCAGACCGGACATCACACCTCTTAAAAATTACTTTTTAACTGACAACAATCCCGATGTGCTGAATTGTTTTATGCAAGTTTACTCGCTATTGTTGCTAAATAGCCATAATCCTCAAAAGCAAAATTTGAGGTCTCCTGCATCACATAATTTAACAACAGCTTAGCTTTGAGCAGTAAAGTTTGCTGTTCCGCTATATCGTGACTTTTTAGTCCATCGTGCATCAATACCAGAGCAAGAGGCCTTATCTGTTCTACATCCAACTCCTCTTTCACGTAGTTGATTAAAGCCTCATCCGTTACTGTTAGAAAAAAAACACGGCTTTTCTTAAAAAACTCATCATAAGCTTTATCAAAAACAAGGGAAGATGGTTCATCAAAAACATGCTGTTCATCGACAAGTAATCTCAAAAACTTACCCATTTCATTGGTCCAATTCAACAATGAATTACTTTCAAATCTTATTCCCATACTATCTTATTTGTCCATTACCCGTTACATACCATTTTTCCGTCACTAATTTCTCCAACGCAAAAGGTCCCCTCGCGTGAAGCTTTTGTGTAGAAATACCGATTTCTGCTCCTAAACCAAACTCTCCACCATCTGTAAATCTGGTGGAGGCATTCGCGTATACCGCAGCTGCATCCACAGCATTCATAAATCGTTCCAATTTCTCAGCATCATTAGAAACGATACATTCTGAATGTCTTGAAGAGTAAGTCGCAATATGCCTCAAGGCGTTATCAAGCCCATCCAATACTTTTATGGAACATTTTAAATCTAAAAACTCACGTCCAAAATCAGCATCGTCCGCCTTTTGCAAATAAGGATAATTCAGTTGTTCCAAAATAACATAGCTTTTCTCATCCGCAAAAATCTCCACTTGTGCTTTTTGAAAAGGAATAATAATACCCTGAAGAAACAAATCGGCAATCTGCTCATCTAATAATACTGTATCCAATGCATTACATACAGATGGTCTAGATATTTTAGCATTAGCAACAATAGCTACAGCTTTGTCAATTGTAGCAGATTGCTCCACATACGTATGGCACACCCCTGCCCCTGTCTCGATAACCGGAACTTTAGCATGAGCGCGAACAAAATCAATCAACGATTGTGAACCCCGCGGTATAATGATATCTACATACTTCGTTGCCGTTAGCAATTCCTGCACAAATTTACGATCAGTCGGAAGAAGCTGGACAATATTGGGATTCAACTGATTTTTAAGCAGTATCTGCTGAATGATTTCAATTAATACACTATTGGTATGAAAAGCATCAGTCCCTCCCCTTAACAAGCACACATTGCCAGATCGTAGACATAATGCCGCAACATCGATCGTCACATTAGGTCTTGATTCATAAATGACAGCAACAACCCCTAGAGGAACAGCCTTTTTTTCCAACAGTAATCCATTTTCCAATACCCGCTTGCTTAATAGTTGCCCGGATGGATCAGGAAGTTGAGCGACATCTAAAACACTTTTAGCTAATGCTTGTATCCGATCTTCATTTAGAATCAATCGGTCTCTTTTGGGATCATTGATATCTACTAATTGCACATCCTTCTTGTTTTCCAAAAGAATAGCCTCAACGTTCTTCAGTAGTGCATCCGCGAGATCCTGTAAGACTAGCTGCTTCTTATCTGAATCCACTTGATTGATGTCTCGAGTAGCAGCCAATGCTCCCTCTAATTGTTTTGTGATATTTTCCATACTATAACAATACGATATCATCAGCATGAGCCAATACGATATCTGTTCGCTTTTCTTTATCTATTAAATCGCCAGCATCCCATTTTGATTTCGCGACAGCAACAATATTTTCTGTCTCATCAAAAACCTGAAAAACTTCTCCTGCCTCAAACGGCTGTACCACGTCCTTTACACCGACTAACAGCAGACTTTTCCGCTGTAATAATGCTTGTACTGCCCCCTGATCAATAATGACTTTTCCCTTAATTAAACTACCGCTTGCCAGCCATTTATTGCGCGAAGAAACTTTCTTTGGCTGAGCCAAACATATAGTTCCCGTTTCACCCTTTATTGCTTTCAACAATGCATTTTCAGTTTGCATACTAAAGATCACCGCCCGAATACCCATCTGATTAGCCAAGCGAGCAAAATTTAATTTAGAAGTCATACCCCCCAAACCTACTGAAGATTTATCTGTACGCGCTAATGAAAGCGCTGCCTTATCGATCACTTTCAATTCGGGAATAACATTTCCTTTTGCATCCAAAACCCCAAGTACAGAAGTACTAAATAAGATTTGTTCAGCACCAAATCCAACCGCAATTAATGTTGCAAGTTCATCATTATCAGAAAATTTCAATTCTTTATTACTGACCACATCATTCTCATTAGCCACAGGAATAATATTATTTTTCCATAACGTCTCATAAGTGCTTTTCAATTGTACAAATTGATTCCTATTGGCAAAATGCTGGCGTTCACATAAACTTTGAGCCAATGCAATTTTAAAGGGTTTAAAATAAGTACTATAGAGTTGTAATAACAGCGGATTTCCAATTGCCGCAGCCGCTTTGCGCTCTGACAATGTTCCAGCATAACGTGTCAAAAACTTTTTACCAGCTGCAACAGCACCTGATGAAACCAGAACGATATTATAATAAGGCTGTAGTTGAGCAACTTGTCTTGCAATTTCTAATAGTGTTCGTTCATCTACTTCTCCATCCGAAGTAGTAATGGAAGCCGAGCCAAACTTGATGACAATTATTGGCTTTTTCATGTATATATTTTGTTTAGTTGATTAGGTGTTAACTTATTCTTATAAAAATAATGAAGCCTTTTGACAAAAGAAAGGTTTATGAAAAATAATCGACCAAATAAGTATATTTTCTATGGTACAGTTTATGTAGGAATACTTACAATTCAAACACCAACATTATGAAACAATCACTCAATATGGTTATGGTTGCTACGGTTATGTTTATGTCTTGCCAATCCGAGAACAAACAAGCAACACAATCTGCGCAAACTCCAGTAGTTGGTGCAGACAAAGACGCTCACGGTTGTATAGCAAGTGCAGGCTATACGTGGTCCAGCTTAAAAGATAGCTGTGTACGTCCCTTCGAACAAATACAATTGGATATTATCGATAATAAAGAAAGCTATGAAACAGCGGCATTCCTAATCGTTGACGAAAAGAAACAAGCGGCAGAAGTTTTCCTAAAAGAAAGCCCTGAAAGCATCGTCCTAAAACATGTCCAAGCATATGAATATGAAAATGAAGATTATAAATTGGTACAAGATCAACATTGCTGGACCCTGATTAAAGGAAATCAAAAACTTTATAAAGAAAAACCATAAACATAAAAGCCAGATTACTCTGGCTTTTATGTTACTTTTTATGCAAAGAATAACTCAGTCCAACAGAAAAAACACCATTTTTAACTTCCTTAGAGGTATTTGGACTGATATTACGCAGACCTAATTGGTACGCCATACTGAGTCCAATCCCGTAATTAGACTTAAATCCCCAAGAAAAATTAATACCGTAATCTTGTTTCTTAAAGTCTCCCGATTCATCATCAATCTTCAAATCATATTCTCCTAAAATACCGTCATACTTTCCACTCAAAGCATATCCCAAGTAGGGGCCAGCTCCAGCATACACCTGTCCAACTCCTATATTTACATTATAGATGAAATTAACAGGTATGTTTAGTGCCAAAAGAGTTTCTTTTGACCAAACATTCTCATTAGCATACTTACTCTGCCCACCTTGTCCACCAATCAACACCTCAGGTTGCACAGATAAACCACCAATAATAGGCAGTTCTACAAATGCTCCCGCCTGAACAGATGATAATGATTTTGCATTGAAAGTAGTTGCATACTTCTGTGTAGTATGTAGAGATGATGTAACATAGTTAATCTTAACACCATATTTTGGTTTCCAGGACACCTTTTCTTGAGCCCCAGCAAACCTACATGTGCCCATTAAGCACAAAGACAGAAAATAATATTTAGTTTTCATTTACGATAGATTGTTTAATCATCGCAAATATGTATTTTAAATATCCTTAAAATAGACTATTTTACATTGTTTAACAAAGTTTAAACTTCGTTAACATATATTAATATTGATTAACAAATCACAGCATTAATCCTATTCTTTTTTGCATCTTTTAACTAAACTTAATTTTGTTTAATAGCCTTACTGATACAATAAAAACTGACCCTTAAGAAAATCGTTCATTAAACGTTTTCTCTAGCGAGAACATTTCATCCCTAAGTTTGGCAGCCTCTAAAAAGTCCATCTCTTTAGCTGCCTTTTCCATTTTCTTACGAACGGTATCAATCGCTTTTTTAAGCTCTTTTTCTCCCAAATATTGCAAGACTGGATCAGCAGCAATTGCTACAGATGGATCCGGTTCAACATATATTTGTTGTTCTAAACCATTAAAATCTGCGACAGAGGTTTGCTCCATAATTTCCGCTTTCGTTTTACCAACAGTGCGTGGAGTAATATGATGCTCTTCATTATATTTCATCTGTTTCTCACGTCTACGATTGGTTTCATCAATCGTCAAAGTCATACTATCAGTCATCCGATCAGCGTACATGATCACCCGTCCCTTATCATTACGGGCAGCACGACCAATCGTTTGAATCAATGACCTTTGCGAACGTAAAAAACCTTCCTTATCTGCATCTAATATCGCTACAAGAGTTACTTCAGGCAAATCGAGTCCTTCCCTTAACAAGTTTACGCCCACCAGCACGTCAAACTCGCCGAGGCGTAATCCACGTAAAATTTCGACCCGTTCTAATGTCTTTACTTCAGAGTGGATATAACGAACTTTGATATTCAACTTCGTCATATACTTGGTCAACTCTTCAGCCATCCGTTTCGTTAACGTAGTAGCCAGTACACGACCACCTGCCTTAATGGCCTTGTCAGCCTCTTCCAGAAAATCATCCACCTGATTGATTGCCGGATGTACTTCAATGATCGGATCTAGCAAACCAGTAGGACGAATCACTTGCTCCACAAAAACACCCTCTGTTTGTTGCAATTCGTAGTCTCCCGGAGTTGCAGAAACATAGATGGTTTGATTGGTCAAGGATTCAAATTCCGGAAAATTCAGAGGTCTATTATCCAACGCCGCAGGTAATCTGAAGCCGTGTTCTACCAAAGCAATTTTGCGAGATCGGTCACCACCATACATCGCGCGTAATTGCGGAATCGTTACATGGCTTTCATCGATAACCAGTAAGTAATCTTCTGGGAAATAATCTAGCAAACAGAAGGGACGCATCCCCGGTTCACGACCATCAAAAAATCGGGAGTAATTTTCAATTCCAGAACAATAACCAAGCTCACGCATCATTTCCAGATCGTAATTGACACGTTCTTCCAGACGTTTTGCTTCTAGCATTTTACCTTCCTCTTCCAACTGTGTTCTACGTTGTACCATTTCTTCTTGAATAGCCCAAATCGTAGAAGTAAACTTTTCCTTTGGTGTAACAAATAGTGTAGCAGGGAAAAGAGCAAGATCCTCCATTTTATTTAACGTCTTTCCCGACAAAGGATCAATCTCGCTCAATTCATCGATCTCATCCCCGAAAAAAGAAACACGGATGGCAAAATCTAGATATGCAGGGTAAATATCAACCGTATCTCCTTTCACCCGAAAAGTTCCTCTTTTAAATTCCGTAGTCGTACGCGCATATAAAATCTCCACTAAACGATGTAAAAAAGCATTTCGAGAAATAACAGTGCCTATTGCAAAGCGAAATATGGACCTTGAAAAATCTTCTGGATTACCCATACCATAGATACAGGAAACAGAAGAAACCACAATAACATCACGTCGTCCAGACATCAAAGCAGTAGTCGTTGCTAAACGCAGTTTTTCGATTTCCTCATTAATGGCCAGATCCTTTTCAATATACGTATTGGATGATGCTATAAAAGCCTCTGGTTGGTAATAATCGTAATAGGAGACAAAATAATTAACTGCATTATCAGGAAAAAACTGTTTAAACTCCCCGTAGAGCTGCGCAGCTAAAGTTTTATTATGACTCAGTATTAAAGTCGGTTTTTGTGTTTGCTGGATGACATTGGCAACTGTAAAAGTTTTTCCCGATCCTGTCACCCCTAAAAGTGTTTGGTACTGTTCCCCTTCATTCAAACCTTGTACTAATTCTTTGATAGCAGTGGGTTGATCTCCAGTTGGTTTATATTCAGACGTAAGTTGAAACTTCATAAAATCCTATTCAAGTATGACAAATTTAATCAAAATAAATGAGGCATTTATATAATTACATGAGGGTCAAAATACCTGAACTATTTTCTCCCTAATCAAACGATAATGAGATTATTTGTGTAAATTGCTATTATCACTATAATCTACACCATATGCTAAACATCCTGAGTACTCAAAACAGCATCGCCAATCAATACATTGCAGAATTACGTGATGTTACTATTCAGAAAGATCGTATGCGTTTCCGTCGCAATCTCGAACGTCTAGGAGAAATTTTCGCTTATGAGATCAGTAAAACATTGACATATGCTCCTACAGATGTGGAAACTCCTTTAGGTATTGCGAATACACAGATGCTCCTCGAACACCCCGTTTTAGCGACCATCCTACGAGCAGGATTGCCATTGCATCAGGGACTTTTAAATATATTCGATCAATCTGATAGCGCCTTTATAGCAGCATATCGCCACACCAAGAAAAGTGGTGAATTTGAAATTCACAAAGAATATGTCAACACACCAGATCTTGATAATAAAGTGGTGATAGTAGCAGACCCGATGCTTGCCACCGGCAAAAGTGCCGTGTTATGTTGCAAGGATCTTTTGAGTGATTATGCAATCAAAGAATTGCACCTTGTTGTAGCCATTGCCTCCGAAGAAGGAATCAGACATGTCCAAGCTTTTTTACCAAAAGCAATCATTTGGGTAGGAGCTGTTGATAATGAATTGACAAGCAAAGCTTATATCGTCCCTGGATTAGGAGACGCTGGAGATCTTGCCTACGGGAGTAAGCATTAATCTTTATAATTTAATAGTAAAAACTTAATACGGAGCATAGCTCTTAACACATTATATATCAGTAAATTTAATCAACAAAATGAAATACGCACATACACAAACTAACTTATTTTTATATGACTTGGCAGAAATACAATGGCGAAAGCATCAAGACATCTATATGGGATGCTGTTGAAACTAATATCTTAAAAGAAATAGATTTGGGTAACAAGCTCAAAGTCTATATCGGAACAGATTCACAAATAAAAAGAGGAACTATCGATTTTGCGACAGTAATTGTTTTCCTCCGAGAACACCGAGGTGGCTTTATGTTTGTTCATAAAGACAAAAGAACTCACCTGATGGGCATTAAAGAGCGTATGCTACTGGAAGTTCAAAAATCAATCGAAGTTGCTTACGAACTTTGCCCACTTCTAGAACAGTACCAAGTCGATCTAGAAGTTCACGCCGACATCAACACCAATCCTAATTTCCAGTCAAATGTTGCATTAAAAGAAGCTATGGGCTACATTATGGGGATGGGTTTTGTATTTAAGGCAAAACCAGAATCTTTTGCCAGTACGACATGTGCGAATAAGCAAGTACAGTAATTGAAATAGGGGCTGAATCCGCTATGAAACCCATACTGTAACCTTTAGCGACGCACAATTCCTTTTAAATTATTGATGCCCTAAAATTATTTTGGGCAAATGAACGCTTTTGCTAAATTCGTATCTTTACTTGCTAAAGACACGAAAGCTATGCCTGCAATTATACAGCAGATTTTACAACAATTTGCCCAGACCACCATGCTCGAATGGATCGGTACTATCACCGGTTTTCTATGTGTCTATCTCGCAGCCAAACAACATATCCTCAATTGGCCCATCAGCGTAATCAGCGTGCTGACCTATGCCTATATTTTCTATCATAGTAAACTATATGGCGACGCAGTATTACAACTCTATTTTTTAAGTACAGCCATTTATGGTTGGTATTATTGGTCTAAAAAAATCAGAGAAGATGATAAACCGATTGTCTCGTTTACGAATCTTGAAATGCTCTTCACCCTTATAATTATCGCAATCCTAACCGTTTTGCTTGGCACTTTCCTAAAGAAAATGACCGATTCAGACGTTCCTTATGCAGATGGTTTTTGTACAGCAGTCAGCTTTGTTGCTCAATTCTTAATGACTCGAAAAGTACTCCAAAATTGGCTCCTGTGGATTTTTGTTGACATTTGCTATATTCCTCTATATTTTCATAAGGGGCTACTGCTGACCGCAATTCTATACTTCGTATTTGCTATCATCGCTTGGACAGGTTATAAGGACTGGAAAGTTACTTATCGTAGTTTTATGCCATAATGTCCAAACAAGATACCTAACTTTATCCCCACGAATGAGCACATCAAATCCAGACTTAATAAAAATCGCAGTTGTAGGACCTGAATCAACAGGAAAATCTACTATAGCACAAGCTGTAGCACAACATTTCAATACTGTTTGTGTCCCAGAATACGCACGAGAATATTGCAAAAACTTACATAATGAATATACCTTGCAAGATGAGGTTAATATGTACTATGGGCAAATAGCACTGGAAAATACGCTGATCCCACTAGCTAAAAATAATTTGCTTATTTGTGACACGACCATCATGACCATTAAAATATGGTGTGATTATTTATTTGGCGATACCCCTCAAGACGTGAAGGACGAGATTAACAATCGCCATTATGACCTCTATCTCCTGATGGACATTGACCTTCCATGGGAAGAAGATCCATTGCGCGACTTCCCTGAGCATCGCGAACACTTTATGGGCGTTTGGGAATCCGAGCTAAAATCCTTGGATGCGAACTATATCATCATATCCGGATTAGGTGATGAAAGACTTAACCATGCGCTTCAAGCAATTAACAGAAAATAAGATTTTTGAAATACACAAAAACTTAACATTAACTTCACATTAGAACAGTAAATTTGTACCGTTGTTATAGTGCGTTTATAACAACGAATGCTTACTAATGAGCACAATTCTTTGAAATTTACAAATCCCAATCTGTAAAGAGATACAATTAATTGTACCGCTTACTCTTCGTCTTTTGCAAAGTACAACCTATTGCCCTCATGAATGTTTAGCTTAAAAATTAGTACATTCATAAATAACAAAAAAATGATTACATTATTTAATTCATTGCATTTAGACCTGACTGTTACAGCCATTATTTCTTTTATTTATATATTAGCTTGTGTGGCTATATATCAGATGCACAGTACCAAAGACGGTATCCTTTTCTTTCTTTACATCACAGCATCAGCATTCATTATATTTCTGTTTATCAATTTTACCATGATATCCGCAGGTATTGTATTTCTATACATCATGCGATTAGTTTACCGAAATTTAAGAATGGATATTTAAATATATCCGGCTAATGATCATTATTATACAAAAACGCCTCAATTGAAATCAATTGAGGCGTTTTTTATGATTAATTACTTGATGTTAGTAACGGTAAGCTTCAGCTTTAAACGGACCATCAACAGTAACACCAATATAAGCAGCTTGTTCTTCAGTCAACACGTCTAATTCTACACCGATATGCGCTAAGTGTAAACGAGCAACTTTCTCATCCAAATATTTTGGAAGGGTATATACTTTATTTTCATAAGCAGCAGTATTTGTCCATAATTCCAATTGCGCTAACGTTTGGTTAGTGAATGAATTAGACATCACGAATGAAGGGTGTCCAGTAGCACAGCCTAAATTGACTAATCGACCTTCTGCCAATAAAATAATATCTACACCATCGATCGTGTATTTATCAACTTGAGGTTTGATCTCAATTTTTGTATTACCGTAATTGCTATTTAACCAAGCCACATCGATCTCGTTATCAAAGTGACCAATATTACAAACAACTGTTTTATCCTTCATTGTTTTGAAATGCTCAGCACGAACGATATCTTTATTACCTGTAGTGGTCACAACGATATTTGCTTCTTTCACTGCATCAGCAAATTTTTTCACTTCAAAGCCTTCCATTGCCGCTTGTAGCGCACAGATTGGATCGATTTCTGTCACGATAACACGTACACCAGCCGAACGTAAGGACTCAGCAGAACCTTTACCTACATCACCAAAACCAGCGACTACAGCTACTTTACCTGCTAACATCAAATCTGTAGCACGGCGGATCGCATCAACTAATGACTCGCGGCAACCATATTTATTATCAAATTTAGATTTCGTAACCGAATCATTTACATTGATCGCAGGTAAATGAAGTGTACCATTTTTCATACGCTCGTATAAACGGTGAACACCTGTTGTTGTTTCTTCCGATAAACCTTTGATTTCAGCAATCAATTCCGGATATTTATCAAACACCATATTTGTCAAGTCACCACCATCATCTAAGATCATGTTTAATGGTTGACGATCTTCACCAAAGAATAACGTTTGCTCGATACACCAGTTAAATTCCTCTTCATTCATACCTTTCCAAGCATACACAGGAATACCTGCAGCAGCAATAGCAGCAGCAGCATGATCTTGAGTAGAAAAGATATTACAAGATGACCAAGTTACATCAGCACCCAATTCAACCAAAGTTTCAATAAGCACCGCAGTTTGGATAGTCATGTGAAGACAACCAGCAATACGCGCACCTTTTAAAGGTTTTGCTGCACCAAACTCAGCACGAAGGCTCATTAAGCCAGGCATTTCAGCTTCCGCTAATTCTATTTCTTTACGACCCCATTCAGCAAGGCTGATATCCTTAACTTTGTATGGTACGTATGTACTTGCTACTGATGACATATATTATTCTTTTTAAGTTTTAAATTTATTAGCAAAAATACCAATCAATACCTTTAAATCAAAACGTTGAATCTGAAAGCTTTCAAATTCTGACATTGTTTTGAGACTAATGTCTTGACTTAGCTCCTAACAACCCTTATATTTGTAGTATTAAATTTAAAAAAGAAGATTATGTATCCAGAATATTTAGTAGAACCAATGCGTAAGGAGCTTACAGATGTAGGTTTCGAAGAGTTAAAATCTGCAGAGCAAGTTGATGCAGCTATTGCTACTGAAGGTACAGTATTTGTCGTTGTAAACTCAGTATGTGGTTGTGCAGCAGCAAATGCCCGTCCTGCAGCAAAAGCGGCAGTAAAAAATGAAAAACGTCCTACTAAATTTGTAACTGTATTTGCAGGTATGGAAAAAGACGCCGTTGATAAAGCTAGAAACTATATGTTGCCTTATCCTCCATCTTCTCCTGCAATGGCATTGTTCAAAGATGGTAAATTAGTTCATATGATAGAAAGACATATGATTGAGGGTCGCTCCGCACAGATGATTGCTGACAATTTAGTTGCTGCATTTGACGAGTACTGTTAATCATTTATTTTGATTTTTGAAAAAGAAAAAGGCTGTTCGAGTTATTCGAATAGCCTTTTTTCATATCTTAAAAATCATTAACATAGACAAACACCTTAGTTTGTCGCCTGATCACCAATCCATAGGAATATTAATTTCTTGGAATATAAGTCTTATTACCGTTACTATTGATATAATACTTACCTCCTTCTGGACCGATATATACAGCATGTCCATTATATTTTTCTGATGATAATTTATCCGTAGCAGATTTTTTAGCTGCTGAAGCGCTATTTTTCATTTTAACAGTAGAAACCGAAGTATTACTTTTTCCTTTATCTGAAGCTTTAAGTGCTTTATCTGCTTCTACTTTTGAAATTTCATTTTCTTTTTTAACAGTTTGCTTTGTTAATTCCTTTGTTTTAGCGGCATCAGATTTTGCTTTTTCTGCTGACTTCACAGCTTTGTTTGCCTCTGTTTTTGCAGCAGTACTTTCTTTTTTAGCCGATTGTTTTGTTAACTCCTTTGTTTTAGTTGCGTCAGACTTTGCTTTTTCCGCTGACTTCACAGCTTTGTTTGCCTCTGTTTTTGCAGCAGTACTTTCTTTTCTAGCCGATTGTTTTGCTGTCTCTTTTGTGAGGGTAGTATTATCCTTAACGGTCTTCTCTGCTTTTTTGACAGCCTTATGATGTGGAGGTGTTTCTTGTGCACTGCTTGTTGCAATTCCAAACATAGAAACCAATGCAGCTAATGCTGCCCATTTTTTAAAATAATTTAAGGTATTCATAACCCAATATTTTTAAGTGTAAAAACTAGTTACATAAATTCAAAACAAATGCCAATAACATCTAGACTTCAAGCAATTAACACACATTTAACATTACTCATCCAACATAAAAAAGGTTTAACATGTCTCCATGTCAAACCTGCTTGCGTTTACATATTTTTACATCCAACTATTTACCTGGAGGTTTAGGCTTAGGCATCATTTTGTTCATTTTTCTATCCATAACTTTTTTTCCTGCAGTCGAATCTTTCACGACTTCAGGGCTTTGTTTTTTAGGAACAGCTGGAGTCATCTTTTCCTCCGTTTTTTTAACAACCTTTTCTGGATGCTTTTGCTGAGCTGACACAAATGTCAGACTGAACATGGCAAGTAAGGCAACTAACGTTGCTACTTTTACCGAAAATTTCATGATTTTCACAATAAAGATATTTAGTGTCGTTTGATTTAAATTTGCTCAAACCAAGTGCCACAAAATAGACTTTAAAATAATTAACAAACTTATTTACAATACATTAAGAGTCGATAAAATTAATTATTGACTCTTAATAATTAAATCTGCTAAACCTTCAATTGGATTCAAATAATAGTACACTGTATACTCAAAGCCTCACCCTAAAAGGACATTATCAGTTAATCCCAAACCATCAGATTTCACTTTTAATAGGAACGTTATCTTCTTTCTTTGTTTTTTTCACTTTTAGATATAATAAAACAAATGAAAGAATAAAGCAAATCACAGTCGTCCATGCAAGTGCAACAATAGATGACCGCACATATTCAACTGTGCCTTGTTCAATAACAAGCACCCGAAAGATCTCCAAATAATGTGTCAGGGGTATCAATTTAGAAATATGTACGACCCAATCCGGCATCTGACTCAAAGGCCATGTAAAACCACTCAGGATAAAACTTGGTGTAGCGATCACCATCAGAATCTCAGTCGCTTTCAGTTGGCTAGGGATAATAATACTGACCAATATTCCAATGAAACTGACAGCAAGTAGAAATAATATAGTCCCTAAAAGAAAAGGTTCCAAAGGTATGTGTAATGGCATTCTATAAAAAATTGAAAAACCATAATAGAGCATATATATCCCAATAGACATCAATAAGAAAGGAGCAATTTTAACCAATATCAATAGGAGTACATTCGATGATTTTGAGACTAAATCTTTAAATGTTCCCTTTTCAAATTCAGAAGCAAAACTTAATGCTAAGGCAAGCATCATGACTTGTTGAAGTACAGTCAAAAGAACACCAGGTAGCATAAAATATAAATAGTTTCCACTTTTAATATTCTGACGTATGATGGTCGTTTTAAAAGGTTCATATTGCTGTGTTGCGACATATTCAGGAACACCTTTTTTCTGTTGCGCTTTTATTTGAATTCCTGCTTTTAGCGTTGCAGCGCAAACATTTGCAGCCATACTTGCATAGTTGGATGTCAAGGTATTGGCAGCATTGACAAAAAATGTTAATTCTGTGCTTCTATTATAGTTCACATCCGAATCAAAATTTTTAGGAATTTGAACCACCACTGTGGCTTCATGTTTCAGTGCTTCTTGTTTTGCATTAAACGCATCAGGCAAAATTGCAGCTACATAAATGACTTCACTTTCATTAAACATCGTAATCAGTTGCTTACTTAGGGGGCTTCTGTCTTGATCCACCACGATTATAGGCAAATGGGTTACTTTACCCTTTTGATAGACAGCACCAATTAAAACACCGTATAAAATCGGCGCTCCCACGAAAAGCATTAACAACACTTTATTTTGGAAAAAGAGTTGAAATTCTCGCTTTAATAAGGATAGGAATGTACGCATAATACTTATTTTGTAGTATCAACTTGAAGGATAAACGTCGCTTTTGTTAAAAGTTTTTGAGCATCATCTTTTTGGAGCGGTTTCAATTTAACTTCAAATAATGATTCTTGTTGTTCAAAATCAGGGTATGCAGTAGCAATATTAGCATAAGAACTCAGTGCTTTAATCGACACTACCTCTGCCTCTATTTTTTTATTGTTGAGATACGGAAATGATAGCATCTGCTTACTGCCGACAGTCAGATTATGCAATTGTTTTTCAGGGATTGTTACCCTAAAAAATGTACCATCAATCAGATATCCCGAAACTAAACTATATCCCGCCAAAGCAAGTTCACCGATTTTTAAATTGATCGTTTCTACCGTCATATTTTGAGGGGCGATGATAAAACGCTCTTTAGTGGCAACATCGACCTCAGAAACAGCACCAATAGCTCTCTCCTTTTGTCCCAAAGCCATCTTCTGCTGTTCTATACGCGCACCGTTTTCCGCATCGGCCAACTCCGCTTGAACCGCTAAGTATTGATTCTTTGCCCCTTGAAATTTCATGTAAACTTCATCATACTGTTGTTGAGCAACCAAAGAATCTTTAACGAGGTTCTGCATTCTTGCCAATGATTTCTGAGCAAAATCATATTGTTCTCGTAGTCCATCGCGTTTAGCACGCAATTGCTTCAACTGATTATCAGTTGCGCCTTTTACAGCCATATTATATTGCGCCTCAGCAGACTCAAGCGCTCCCTTTGCTTGCATGGACTTAGCTTCCACTTCTGGAAATTCTAGAATCATCAAGGTATCACCAGCTTGTACAACCTCTCCTTCGCTTACTAATATCTGATGTACTTTCCCCGGTATTTTCGTTGTTACAGCAATTTGATCCCGCTCAATCTTTCCTTCAAAAGAATTTTTGAGAGGTGCATCATGACCACAACTTTGTATGAATGCCGCGATTACTAGGATATATATAAATTTTCTCATAATTATTTGACTAGTGATTGATAAAGACTTCCTTGTGATTTTAATAATTCTAAAACAGCTATACGCTGAACTAATAGTTGATTGTAAAAACTAAGCGATTGCTTATACAATTCGTTTTCTGCACTTAATCTTTCTGTCACATCTATTAAGCCAGCTTCAAATTGCTTGGATGCTAAAGCAAGATTATTATTGGCAATCTTAATCTGCTGCTCATGTACCGCCATCTTTTTCATCGACAACTGGTAATCCGAATTTGTTTTACGTTGCAGAAGCATTAATTTATCTTTCGTATCATTCCATTTGTTCTGATTCATAATCAGATCAAGATTTGCTTTTTTTATGTTGTTACGATGTTGATTACCATCAAATACATCCCATTTAACCCCCACACCTACAGCAAAACCTGGAGCTAATTGAAAATGATTGGCACTAAGATTTACATCTCCCATAAGCGGCACATCTTTGAACTTAAATTTGGTATCAAATGCATTGAAATAAAAAGCACTACCAAATGCAAAAATTTGAGGTAATCGAGCACCTTTTTCTTTTTTTAACACATATTCATAAGCGCGCTGAGAACTTGCCAAAGCTTGCATCTCTTTTCTGTTCTCCACAGCTGGCTGTACAGGATCTACTGAAACCAACTCAAGTGGATAACTAACGAGCTTCAGACTATCGACTGTCATCTTGGTCAGTTCTTCTAATTTAAAATATAAGAGTTCACGGCTATTTTGGGATTCTGCTTTCTTGCTTTCTAACTCCAACATGGCCAGTTTGATTTTATCACGATCATAGGGTATAGCCAAACCATTCTCAATCGCTTTTATAACTTTCAGATGTTCTTTATTCAATCTTTTCTCTGAATCAGCAATCAATGCATCCACTTCTTTTAATAACATAATTTGATCAAAAGTCTGGACCACTTCCTGAGCTAGACCTTCATAACCTGCCTCTGTCATCAACTGCTGAGCTTTAAATTTTTCATCCAACGCTTTTTTACCATTAGTGATCTGTAATCCGCTAAAAATAACCTGAGTGGCATTTACCCCTGCAAAACCTATTTGAGATGAGGCATTAAATTTCTGAGCACCTTCAAAAAGATTCAGTCCCAGTATCGGTAAAGTTTTCGTCGGAAGATCCAACTCACCAGTGCCATTAAGATAACCATACATCCCCATTGCCGTGACATGAGGCAATAGTTTTCCGCTAACAATATTCTTATCTATAAGCGTTTTCTGATTTTCTAAATAACTATTTTTAATATCGCTATTATTCTGAATTGCCTTCTGAACAGGTTCTTTCAGCTGTGCGCTTATTCCTTGCTGCGCAAAGGAATGGCCTAGATGAAAGAATGGCAATAAAAATATCAAGCATGAAATTTTTTTAAATAACATATTCATAACACTTTTAAAGGGTCGATTAGTATCACTATTAACAATACAAAGGTGCGTATGTTTTACGGTTTAATTTTTAAGATATCTTAAAAAGGAAAATTATACCACTTGCCCTCTTATAACCGATAAAGTCTGCTGCGATATACCTAGATAAGAGGCGATATGACCTAGAGAAGCATTTTGAAAAAGCTCGGGATTTTCTGTCAAGAGCAATTGGTAACGCTCTAAAGCTGTTTGAAATTGCGTATTGCAAAATCGGTTCGAATAGCTGATCACCGATCCCAATAAAACCTTTTGTATGATTTGACTAACTATAATGTTGGTCTTTGATAATTCATAGATCGGTTGAAAAGGTATCAGTGAGATTTTACAGTTGGTCAGTGACTGAAAACCGAAAATGGACGGTTTTTGATAGAAAACACTTTCTATACCGGTACTAAATGTATTTGCTCCAAAAAAAGAATGTGTGATATCTCTGTTATTTTTAAAATAAAAAATACGAGTCAAACCAGATTCTATAAAATAAATATACTTCAAATAGCTACCCGGTTCAAAGATGACATCGCCCTTATGAAATTCTTTCGTTTCTATGATTTGAGAAAACAACAACATTAAGTCGTCATCAATAGAATATAGGCTTTTGAAATGTTCCAATGCAGTCATATCCTAAATATGCCAATTTTAAATTATAATTTCATAAAAAAGCCCTAAATATTCACATATTTAGGGCTTTAATCAAATATAGCTATCCACTATTGCATATCAAACAAATGTTTCTCTGCGTGGTATGAAGATCTTACTAATGGACCAGACTCTACGTATTTGAATCCCATTTTTAATCCAATTTCTTTGTATATATCAAACTGCGCTGGTGTAATCCACTCCACGACCGGATGATGCGCTTTGGTTGGTTGCAGGTACTGACCAATGGTTAAAATATCAACACCCACATTAAATAGGTCCTGCATCGTCTCTACAACATCTGCTTCCGTCTCTCCAAAACCAAGCATAATACCTGATTTAGTACGCAAACCTGCCTCAGAAATACGGCGAAGACACTCTAATGAACGATCATATTTTGCCTGAATACGCACTTCACGTGTCAAACGTCTAACCGTTTCAATATTATGAGAAACAACTTCTGGGCGAACAGCAAGTACCCGATCCAGATTGTCCCATTGTCCCTTGAAATCAGGAATTAATGTTTCTAATGTTGTTGTAGGGCTTTCTCTGCGAATCGCATTAATAGTCTCTGCCCAGATGATAGAGCCACCATCCTTCAAGTCATCACGATCAACCGATGTAATGACGCAATGCTTCACTTGCATCAATTTTACAGAATTGGCAACCCGTGCAGGTTCATCCAATTCGACTGCCTTAGGACGACCTGTCGCTACAGCACAAAATGAACAAGAACGCGTACAGATATTTCCTAAAATCATAAATGTAGCGGTTCCCGCACCCCAACATTCACCCATATTCGGGCAATTACCACTCTCACAAATCGTATGTAGCTTATGCTCATCTACAAGGCCTCTTACATGTCTGTATTCTTTACCAACTGGCAATTTTACACGCAACCAATCTGGCTTACGCTGTGTTTGTGTTGCAGGAATAACTGGAAGTTCAATCATAAGGCAAAGTTAATGATTATAAATGTAATTTTTAATTGCCAATTTGTTTGAATACTATCATAATATCCGTTTCTAGTTGTACCCATTAGTGTTGAACATATTGTTTTTTTTATGATATTTGTGAAACATCACATTTAATCCCAATTCATATGCGATTTAGCCATTCAATAACTTTGGTACTTTTAGCGGGGTTGTTGCCTCTAAATATATTTGCCCAACAAAATTTCGACTTAATCCCTAAACCGGCAAGTCTGACCTTAGCGGTAGGAACCTATCACATACCGGCCCACCCGAAAATCTTTGTTTCAGAAGATTTTTTAAGTGCGAGTCAATTATTAAATGAGCACCCTGCTATTGAATCCTTAACCACTGAAATTGTCAAAAAGGTCAAGAAAGCACCAAAGGAAGGTATTCGTATTTTAAAGGCCGAAGATTCGGATAAATTGGACAATTCCGCATATCGTATCTCGATCAGTGAAAAAGGTATCCTCATTTTAGCACATGAAGTTGCACCAGTTATCAATGCGATCTATACTTGGGTACAATTGGGGTATTTACAAGACGATCCAACACAGATCGCTGCACTAGATATAGAAGACAAACCCAGTTTTTCTTATCGCGGACTTCATTTAGATCCATCTCGTCATTTTATTCCTTTCAATATCATGAAGAAATTTGTGGACATTATGGCGATCTACAAATTCAATAATTTACACTGGCACCTCACCGATGGTGCAGGATGGAGATTAGAAATCAAGCAATATCCAGAACTGACCAAGAAAGCAGCGTGGCGTACACATGTCAAATGGAAAGATTGGTGGAATAATGGTCGTCAATATGTTGATGCAGGAACACCAAATGCAAGCGGTGGATTTTACACTCAAGAACAAGCGCGCGAATTAGTAGAATATGCTGCTAAAAAAGGAATAAATATCATTCCCGAGATCGAAATGCCTGGACATTCTGAAGAAGTGTTGGCGATTTATCCAGAATTATCTTGTTCCGGTAAACCCTATGCCCAATCAGAATTTTGCATAGGCAATGAAAAAACCTTCGTATTTTTGAAAAACGTATTGGATGAAGTTATTGCGATATTCCCTTCTCCTTATATTCACATTGGTGGAGATGAGGCCGATAAAAAACATTGGAAAACATGTCCTAAATGTCAAGCATTAAAAACAAAAGAAGGATTAAAATCTGAAGAAGAACTACAAAGTTACCTCATTAAACAAATTGATGAATACGTTCAATCCAAAGGTCGCAAGATCATTGGTTGGGACGAGATTTTAGAAGGTGGATTAACAAAAGGGGCAACGGTCATGAGCTGGCGAGGTGAATCTGGGGGTATCAACTCGGCTAATGCCGGTCACGATGTGATCATGACTCCAGGATCTCACCTTTATTTTGATTCCTACCAAACTGATCCGAGAACACAACCCGAGACAATAGGTGGCTATCTTCCGATCAACAAGGTCTACGAATACAACCCCATACCTACTGGTATTCAAGAAGATAAAATAAAACATGTATTAGGAGCTCAAGGCAACTTATGGGCAGAATATATGCCCAACTATTTTCAATTGGAATATATGGCTTTTCCCAGAGCATTAGCCTTATCGGAAGTCGTATGGACAAAAGCGGATCTTAAAAATTGGCCAAATTTTCATAAGCGACTTCAATCGCACTACAAAATCTTACAGCACTTTGATATCAACTACTATCGACCATCGTACAATGTTAAAGCAACCGTCGTATTTGATGAAAAGAAGGCATCTAATAACGTCACTTTAACTACAGAACAGTTGTATGCCAGCAACATTCGCTACACCATAGACGGATCAAAACCGACCTATCAAGGCACCCCTTATAACAGCTCGTTTGATCTATCTGTACCAGCAATTATAAAGGCGGCTTATTTCTTGGACTCTACTCAAGTAGGACCTATCGAAACGATTCAATTGGATGTACATAAAGCAATCGGAAAAACGGTTACCTACAATAACAAATGGAGTGATGGTTATCCTGCACAACAGGAATTGACGTTAACAAATGGAATCAAAGGTGGACTGACCTACCAAGATGGTCAATGGCAGGGATTTTTAAAAGATCTCGATGTAGTAGTTGATTTTGAGCGCCGTGAAGAAATCAGTAGTGTCGCGATGAACTTCATGCAAATTACGGGTCCTGGAGTATATATGCCTGGAGAATTTAAAGTATTATTATCCGAAAATGGTCGAACATTTAGAGAAGTAGGTATCGTACAAAATGATGTATCAGATCAAGATCCGACATTAACATTTAAACGGTTTGAACTAAAATTAGCCAAGCCACAGCAAGCACGATATGTTCGTGTTGTAGCCACAAATCCTAAAAAAGGATTTCTGTTTGCAGATGAACTCATTGTGTACTAAATACAGCATCAAAATGATGGAGAAGCACGATTTCAAAACAAGTTGCTTCTCCATTTTTTATTCCCCTATACTGTTTAAATGATTTATCTGAAAATAAATTCCGAAAAATCAAATAAAATAATGTAATTTTGCACTCCGACAAAGCGGTCGGAATATACCCTTCTCGAAGCGCATTTTTGATTGTCTTTGTTCATACTTTGAAATTTTATTTTTTGAACTAGATATAATGCCAAGAAACACCTCCATTAAATCGGTTTTAATCATTGGATCAGGTCCAATTGTAATTGGTCAAGCCTGTGAATTTGATTATTCGGGATCTCAAGCAGCCCTTTCTTTAAAAGAAGAAGGCATTGAAGTTTCCATCATCAACTCGAACCCTGCAACGATCATGACTGATAAAGTCATTGCAGACCACGTTTATTTACTTCCTTTAACTGTAGAAAGTATTGAAGAAATTCTGAAAGAACAGCAGATTGACGCCGTGTTGCCTACTATGGGTGGTCAGACAGCGTTAAACTTATGTATCGAAGCTTCAAACATCGGACTATGGGAAAAATACGACGTTAAAGTTATCGGTGTTGATGTTGCTGCAATTGAAAAAACAGAAAACCGTGAAGAGTTCCGTCAATTAATGATTGATATCGGTGTAGGTGTAGCACCTTCCAAAATCGCGAACTCTTTCTTAGAAGGTAAAGAAGCAGCACAAGAAATTGGTTATCCATTAGTCATTCGTCCTTCTTACACATTAGCAGGTACTGGAGGTGGATTCGTACACTCGAAAGATGAGTTCGACGCCGCTTTAAGTAGAGGTTTAAGCGCTTCTCCTACACACGAGGTATTAGTAGAGAAAGCAGTTTTAGGCTGGAAAGAATTCGAATTAGAGTTGCTACGTGATACAAATGATAATGTGATCATCATTTGTACGATTGAAAACTTTGATCCCATGGGCATCCATACAGGTGATTCGATCACAGTTGCACCAGGAATGACATTATCTGACAAATGCTACCAAAGCATGCGTAATCAAGCCATCTTAATGATGCGTTCGATTGGTAACTTCGCTGGTGGTTGTAACGTTCAGTTCTCCGTTAACCCAGAGAATGAAGATATTATCGCTATCGAAATCAATCCACGTGTGTCTCGCTCTTCAGCTTTAGCATCTAAAGCAACGGGTTACCCAATTGCAAAAATAGCTGCAAAATTAGCAATCGGCTACAATTTGGATGAGTTACAAAACCAAATTACCAAAACAACTTCAGCTTATTTCGAGCCTACTTTAGATTATGTAATCGTCAAAGTACCTCGTTTTAACTTTGATAAATTCAAAGGAGCAAACAAAGAATTAGGCTTACAAATGAAAGCAGTAGGTGAAGTGATGGCAATTGGCCGTACGTTCATCGAAGCATTACAAAAAGCATGTCAATCATTAGAGACAAACCGTGCTGGTTTAGGAGCTGATGGTCGTCAACTACGCAATTTAGAAGAGATCATGGATAGCCTTGAGCATCCAAGTGGTGATCGTCTTTTCCATATCAAAGATGCTTTCGAATTAGGTGTTCCTCTGGAATCTATCCGTAAAGCAACACGTATCGATAAATGGTACTTACTTCAAATTCAAGAATTAGTAGCGTTAGAAACTGAACTTCGCCGTTACCAATTGAATAATATTCCTAAAGATTTCTTTATGACCTTGAAACAAAAAGGTTATTCTGATATTCAAATCTCTTGGTTATTAGGCAACGTTACTGAAGATGAGGTTTATGATCGTCGTAAGGAACTAGGTATTAGCCGCGTGTATAAAATGGTTGATACATGTGCCGCGGAATTCCCTGCACAAACGCCATACTACTACTCTACTTTTGAAGAGGAAAACGAATCCGTAGCTTCTGACAAGAAAAAAATCGTCGTATTAGGTTCAGGTCCTAACCGTATCGGTCAAGGTATTGAATTTGATTATTCTTGTGTACACGGTTTATTAGCAGCTAAAGAAGCTGGTTTCGAAGCCATCATGGTTAACTGTAACCCAGAGACTGTTTCCACAGATTTCAACATGGCTGATAAATTATACTTTGAGCCTGTATTCTGGGAGCATGTTCGCGAAATCATTGAATTAGAGAAACCAGTAGGTGTTATCGTTCAGTTAGGTGGTCAGACAGCTCTTAAAATGGCTGATCAGCTAGAAGCTCTTGGTGTTAAGATCATCGGAACAGATTTCCAAAACATGGATTTAGCTGAAGATCGCGGTCGCTTCTCAGATTTATTAAAATCATTAGATATTCCTTATCCAAGATACGGAGTTGCTGAATCTGCAGAAGAAGCAATCCAAGTTGCAAATGAAGTTGGATATCCAGTTCTTGTTCGTCCATCTTACGTATTAGGTGGTCAAGGCATGAGCATCGTGATCAACGATGATGACTTAGAGAAAGCAGTTGTTAATTTATTGAAAAACCTTCCTGGAAACCGTGTCTTAATTGACCACTTCTTGGATCGTGCTGAAGAAGCAGAATCTGATTCCATCTGTGATGGTGAAGATGTACACATCATTGGTATGATGGAGCATATCGAGCCTGCAGGTATTCACTCGGGTGACTCTTATGCCGTATTGCCTCCGTTCAGCTTAACACAAGCTGTACAAGATAAAATGGCGGAGTATTCGGTTAAACTAGCAAAAGCATTAAATGTAAGTGGTTTACTAAATATACAGTTTGCTGTAAAAGGTGAAAATGTATATGTCATCGAAGCAAATCCACGTGCATCACGTACGGTTCCATTTATCGCTAAAGCATATGACGTTCCTTATATCAATATTGCAACAAAAATCATGTTAGGCGTAAACAAATTGAAAGATTTCAAAATCGAGCGCAAGTTACAAGGTTGGGCAATCAAAGAACCGGTATTCTCGTTCTCTAAATTCCCTGAAGTGGATAAACAATTAGGTCCAGAAATGAAATCTACAGGTGAAGCTATCCGTTTCATCAAAGATTTAAATGATCCTTACTTTAGAGATTTAGTGGCTAAAAAATCGATGTTCTTATCGAAATAAGCCTAAAACTCTGATTACATAAAAAAGCCTTCTTAAAATTAAGAAGGCTTTTTTATTGGATCAAATTGTTCGAGATCTAAATATCTTTAACACATCTAAATCCGACATTATTCGTTGGACTATTCACTTCTCCCTTGCCCCTGCTTCCTGCTTTATAACGTTCACAATATTGATCATTACACAAAAATGAACCACCACGTTGCACACGTTTAACAGCCCCGGGCTCATCTGGATCATAAGCATCAGCGGGCCCCTTAGGATTATCGGAAGAACTTTTAGCATAATAATCAGGACGATAATAATCAGCACACCATTCCCAGACATTGCCTTCCATATCATAAAGACCGATTGAATTTGCTGGAAAAGCTTTAACTGGTGAAGTACCGACATAACCATCCAACTTTGTATTTAGAACAGGAAATTGTCCTTGAAAGATGTTCGCGAGATAGCGGTCATTATCCAACAGTTCATTTCCCCAATAATAGGTCATTGGATTGGATGTTCGGGCACGTGCAGCAAATTCCCATTCTGCTTCCGTGGGTAGCCGTTTCCCTGCCCATTTCGCATACGCTTCTGCATCTTGATATGCAATATGTACAACAGGATAGTTCTCTTTATCTTTAATACTACTATTAGGACCATCAGGATGCCTCCAGCTTGCTCCGACGACATAAGACCACCATTGCAAATGGTTAGTCAAACCTTGAACTTCTTTAGGTGGTGAAAATATGGCAGACCCAGGTTTCAACATTGCAGGATCCACTCCAGGAAATTCTTTAGGATCTAGGGGTCTTTCAGCCACAGTTACATACCCTGTTGCCTGAATAAATGTTTCAAATTGACCATTTGTCACTTCATGTTCATCGATTAAAAAATCATCGATCTTAACTTCATGAACAGGCTTAGCATCTGCAAATTCATCAGATCCCATTAAGAAATAACCACCAGCAACCTTGATCATATTGACCTTATCAATACCTGAGCCTTCCACAATATGAAGCGTAGTATCCGCATTAGAAAACCGAGAGGGTATAGTTGTTGCCATATAACAACGTGAAGAATCTGGAGAAACAAAAAGATCAGCAGTATGACCTTTTGGTTCACTGTTACTAAAGCATGAAGTCAATAAGACAAAACATGGTATAAAAAGAAATGGATTCTTGCACATAGGTCGCGTTGATAACAAATAAAGATACAATTTAGATATTTTTCAACAAGAATTGAAAATATCGTTAAATAAAAAAAGAGAGCAGTTAACTGTTCTCTTTTTTTATTTCGCTTACAAAAAGATTATACGTCTAATTGAACACCACTTACTTTTCCCTCTTTTGAGCGAATTTTAGTTGTACCACCACCGGTTAAAGTAATATCCACCGGTTTATTTGTCTTCCATGCTCCTTTTGTAAAGTCAGGAATGTCGACTGTTCTGGAGTCACGTTTAACAGAATCAAAACTTAATGGAACGATGCTACTCCAAGAGGCACCATCATAAACATCCTGATCCAATGGAAGACCATTACGTAAACAATCAATCAATCTCCAATCCATCATGAAATCCATTCCACCGTGTCCACCAACTTGTTTTGCTTGTTCGCCAATAAATTTCACCAATTCAGGTGTATATTTGGTATATAATTCTTTTAATTTATCTTCTGTGATGAAACTATGTCCAAAAGCAATATTTTCAGTAGGATATTTCTGAGCAAAGCCTTTCGTTCCACTTAGCGTATGTAATCTAGAATAAGGTCTTGGCGAAGTCACATCATGCTGCAACATAATGGTCTTGCCCAACTCTGTACGGATCAACGTGGTATTCATATTACCACGGAAACTCTTACCTACAAATTCTTGATAGAAAGAATCTTTAGCGGCCAATTCTTTTGCTTTAGCACCCATTTGAAAATCATTTGTAGACATCGCAACCAAGTGATTCATTTTATCACCACGATTAATGTTCATACACTGTGCAACAGGGCCCAGACCATGAGTCGGATATAAATTTCCATTCAATTTGATGTTTTCACGCAATCTCCACATATTATCATAACCATTTTTTGCAAAATTCAAGTCTAATAAATCGTGGATATAAGCACCTTCACCATGCAAGATCTCACCAAATAAACCTTGGCGAGTCATGTTCAATGTCAACATTTCAAAGAAATCGTAACAACAGTTTTCCAACATCATACAATGCTTTTTTGTTTCTTCTGAAACTCTTACGACTTCCCAACAATCTTTCAGTGTCAATGCAATGGGTACCTCACAGGCAACGTGAGCACCAGCTTTCATTGCTCCAATACTCATTGGACTATGATAATCCCAAGGTGAACAAATATATACTAAATCAAGTTTTTCATTTTTTAGCATATCTTTCCAACCATCCTCACCAGAGTAAGACTTAGCATCTTTTAATGATTTTTTACGTAAGATACCTTGAGCGCGTTCAACACGATCTGCATGTTTATCACATAAAGCAACAATCTCCACTCCGTCAATGTAAGATAAACGATCCACAGCTCCAGGGCCACGCATTCCCAAACCAATAACCGCTACACGCACTTTATCAATTTTAGGCGCAGCATAACCTGACATATTAAATTTTGTCGCTGCCAATACATTGGAATTTAAAGTTGGTAATGTCACCGCTACAGATGATAAGATACCCGCTTTCTTCAAGAAATCTCTTCTATTAGAATTCATATTTGATAGATATAATTTACATACAAAATTAAAGGGGCTATAGAAAGCCCCTCTAAAATCACCTATTTTAAAACAAACTAAACAGTCTTTGTAAGATTATCAAACTTAATGATACAGTAGTTCAATAATTAGTTATAGAATCGGTCGTAGACCTTTTCTATAACAAGAATACAGTACATATTTGATAATAAAAAATAAAAAAACAAAGCAATCGTTTGCTCAAAATAAACAACCGTTTGCAAAATGGCATCTCCTAAGTCAGATATCATGCAAATCTAGTAACCAATTAGTTACATCTACGCTTGTTGATATGAGTTCAGTCAGGCAACTCCTTCCATATCATTGTATCACAGCATGAATAACAATAGGAATCTTCCATAAAACAAGAAGTAAACTTCCTATCAAGATCAGACTTTGCTTTCTATTTTAATTAAAGCAACAAACCAAAAACAAAAAATAATAAAGCTGAAAAGAAACCATAGCACAAAGCGCAGAAGAGGAGTAAACGTAAAGATCAATACAAACAGTGCGTTAAGAAAGGATAACCACATACAGAATCATGGAGATCTTAGGAAAAGGATATTGCGGTGCATGGCATCATTACGGCAGCAGTGGGATAAATATCCGAAAGCAGTGAGATGGGGGTATCTGCAGCAGAAAGGCAGTACAGAAAAAAAAGTTTGGTGCACAAAAAAG
>Ga0256410_1000093_pt1 | contig 141929 bp, 110 predicted proteins | sample PhyWR1_FD_185983 | JGI IMG/M metagenome (GOLD analysis project Ga0256410, IMG submission 185983) | Leaf surface microbial communities from wheat plants in UC Gill Tract Community Farm, Albany, California, United States - DLSL W.R1 | ecosystem: Host-associated > Plants > Phyllosphere >... | reverse complement strand
GACCACATACAGCATTAAAATATAAAACACCTAGTCAAGTACATAAACAAAAAATCCTTACTTGAAATAGTCAAGTAAGGATAATTATCGTTAAATTTATATGTCAACCTATTCTAGGACGCTACAAATAATCTATTCGTCTGTCAATTTAAATAGAAACAATGCTTGTAAAATCGATAGACTAAATTAAATCGATGTTTAGTTTAAGTAAACATTATGCTGCCTTTTAATAGATAATTAGCTATTTGGTAATGTAAAAATTACATTAAAGTTTATATATATTAAAATTTTGTTTATAATTTCGAAAAGAGAATTATTATTGAAGTAGTTATTTTCATTCTCAAAGACGATGATTTTTTAAAAAAAATATAAACCAACTTGTTATGATAAAAATGAAAAAAATAATACTAATTAATTTATTGCTGATTTTGACTACCACTTGTATAGCATTTGCTGGGGGACCTAAAAGTAAACGAGTCGTCATGATTGCATTAGATGGAATTTCTGTCGAAGGATTCAAGCAGGCAAACACCCCGAATCTCGATGCTTTATTGGCAGAAGGAGCATTATCGATGACCACTAGAGTCGTAATGCCTTCCGTTACGCTTCCTAATTGGACTAGTCATCTTACTGGCAGTGGACCAGAGCAACACGGAGTCGTAGATAACAGTTGGCAGATCGATAAATTTAAGTTGCCAGCAGTAGTGAATGACAGTGAAGGTTACTATCCATCTGTATTTACCGTGATCAAAGAGCAGATGCCAAATGTGAAAACGGCATTTTATTATAATTGGATCAATCTATTCTATCCACATAACAGTAAAAACTTTGATGAAGTAAGCTATTTAAAAGACGATGCATATATTGAAAATTACGAGAAAGCATTCAATTTTATTGTGAAAAATAAGAAAGATCCGACCCTAGTATTTCTGTATTCGGTACATACCGATCACACAGGTCATAGTCATAAATGGATGTCTCCAGAATATATCCAATCCATTGAAGAAGCAGACGTCCACATAGGTGTATTTTTGGAGAAAATGAAAAAAGAAAGTTTATATGAGAGTACCAATTTTATGTTCCTCTCAGATCATGGAGGCATTGAATATGGACATGGCGGTGTTTCGGTCGATGAGATGATTGTGCCATGGGGAATTACGGGACCGAAAATCAAAAAAGGTGTGGCTATTGAACAACCTAATAACACAATCAATACAGCAGCGATGATCTTACATTTATTTGGCCTTAAAAAACCTTTAGCTTGGACAGGACAGGTTTTAGATTCCGTTTTTAAATAAAGAAATAGGGATGTTATTTACAAAGGTCCATTAAAAGTACAAGCCTACTTTAGCTGGCCCTTTTTATTGCATCCTTCATTTTTTTATATGCTATATACATAAAGGATTAAATATATTTTAATCCTTTATTCGTTAAACCTAAATACTAATTGTTAGCAAAACCGGATAATCGGTGTAGCCACGGATATGCCCGCTGCCAAAAAGGGTATGCGTATCCGTGATGTCATTAAGTGATGCTCCGTTCTTCATCCGCCTAGGATAATCAAGGTTGGCTAAGAATTTTCTTCCGAGCCTGATCAAACCCTCAAGTCCACCTTCGATAAGCTGGTTATCTTGGGTTACACACCAATAATAGAACTTCTACTTCGAGTCATGGGCGCCAGTTCAAAACGGTTTGAAAGTTTAAGATCATTTAAATTGTATCATTTGAAAAGTTAAGGATATCTCATATTATTAGTAACTGTGACTATAGTTAATAAGTCATAAAAACTAGTTGAACTATTAATAATCAGTGATTTGATACTACAAAATACTTGCTGATCTGAATGTAGAAGAGTATATATCCATGGAGTTTTTGTAAAAATAGATGCAAGTCCATCTTAATAAATAATTTTGATGGTAGCCGTTGGAAATATCGTGGAAAAATTAAAACTAAAAAGAGAGCGGGCTGAAATAACTCAATCCACTCTACTTTTTATAAACATTACCTTACTTCAGGCTATCCACCTGTGCTGCATCTAATGGTTCGGCAATCTTTTTATAAGTGCCTGCTAGCGATCCTCCACCTGAACAGTAATAATTTAGCATCCCTACATCTTCTGGTTTTTCTGGCGCTATCGTTAACGATTTCTCATTAAAAGTAAATATCACATTCTTTCCTTGAAGTGAGGCTTGATAAACTCCCTGTTTAACTTTGGTCGCATTTTTATCAAGTGTACAAGTTGGTTTTTTCTTGTCAGCACGCGATCTGACTTGTATCGTGATACTGCTGTCCTGTTCGCTTTTAATAGTTACACCAACCCAGTCAAATCCCTCCGCTCTTTGATCATAGTCGGCAGTCACATAATTGCCATCTATGGTTAATGAAGCTGCAGTTTCAGCCTCTGTGACTTGGATTTTGGAATTTGGTTGGTTACAACTGTTAAGTGTCAAAAGAAAAAATCCAGACACAACGATACTTTTTAGAATATACATTTGAAGTGATTTTATAGTTCTTAATTATATAGCAAAAGACCTACCAGAAATAAAAAGTATGTAGGGTAAAAGGAGAAGATCTTCATAGTCTACTTCTTTTTTAAATAGTTGAGGTAATATAGTGTCAAATCGGGTTAGTATTGTTGCAGTAAGTTGTTTTATATCCCATTAACTTTATGATCATCTCAATGATTATCTGTAAGCATAAATCTGTACAGATCGTATTCGTATTGTTGTGTATTGTTTTTTAAAGGTCTAATTGCAGATTGTATTGATTAAATATTTAAATAAGCTATGATTAATAAAAGTAAAGTACTGGTCATGATGCTATTGAGCATGGGTTTTTCGGCTTTTGGACAAACCAAGGTATATGTACCGGCATCATCTACACAACCTAGTAAATATCAGCTGGAACAAATCAAACGTCAGTATGGTATGTTCGTCCATTTTGGAATTAATACCTTCCACAATGAAGAGTGGACAGACGGATCTAAACCCGCTTCCTCCTATAATCCGACTGCTATTGATGCTAAGCAGTGGGTAGCTACTGCTAAAAATTCAGGAATGAAATATATGATCCTGGTAGCGAAACATCACGATGGTTTCTGTTTATGGGATAGTAAATATACCGAGTACGATGTTGCTAATTCAGGAAATAGGACAAACGTAGTAGAAGAAGTAGCCAAAGAATGTGAAAAACAAGGAATACGATTGGGACTTTATTATTCTTTATGGGATCGAAAAGAAAATGGAGATGTTAAAGATGTAAAAGCAGATTTTGTTTACAATAAATATATGTTGAACCAAATCAATGAACTACTGGATATGGCACAGAAGCATACCAAGGTGGTCGAATTATGGTTAGATGGGGGCTGGGAAAAGGAGAACTACCGCTGGCCAGTACAGCAGATCTATTCTAATGTAAAAGAACGGGCACCTCAATGTCAGGTAGGGGTAAATTGGACTGTCGGTTCTCCACAAAATGTTGACCAACATCCTATACTTCCAAATGCTCAGCAGGAATATTTCCCTATCCGTTATTTTCCAAGTGACTTCCGCTTAGGTGATCCGTATCTTCCAAAAAATCCAGATCCAAAATTGTTTGTTAATCAGGGTCAGGTATATTATATGCCATTCGAGACAACAGTAGTTTTGGGGAAGAGATGGTTTTATCATACTGATGATAATACGCCGCGACCTGTTGCTGAGCTCGCTGATCTTTATAACAAAGCAACGGCTCAGGATAATATTTTGATATTAAACGTAGGACCTAATCGTGCAGGTCGGATAAAAGATTCGGATGTAGAAGTCCTAAAACAATTAAAAGTAAATCTGGGTTTATAAACAATCTATTAATGTTCAACATACATCCAATTTTCAATATGAACAGTCCAAAAATCCATCTTAATAGATGGAATGTGTATTTTTATTAAATGCTAACATTAAAAATACTTGATCATATTATTTTAGAATAACTTAACGTCAAATTAAATCTGTAGATCAGGCCTATTTTTAAATTCATGACTAAATGATTGTAATAATAGGATATAAGTGTATCTGTTTGTTTTTTTTGGACTTTTCATTAGTAGAGTTAGAATCTGAATGTAGATGGAAATCCTGAAAATAGATTGATTTTTGGGTATTTCAATATGAAATTGAATAAGAGCAAATTATGTAATCGTACTGTTATAGAAAGAAGCCAATAAATAAAGCTATATGACTAAACTAAATAAATTCTTCGTGGCGGCGGGTATATTTATCCTTTTACTAGGACAATCTGCCGTCGCGCAGGAAAACGTTATTTGGGAATTGGGTGTTACTGATGGATCGAGTGATGAGTTTGCCCTATCACCAAATGATTTTAAAAAGTATTTAGCCCATGATATGGGTTATGAAGATAAACAAGTCATTATTAGCAAAGATCAGACTGATGCTATACCCTATGTTTTACCTGGACCTGCAAGTGAATGGGGAGGCACTGGCCCAACCTCGGGTTTGCGAACTCATTTCTTAAATTTATATTATTCTTTGGATAAATCAACTGGTCAAACCCCCTATATACTAGAAGTTGATCTTGTCAATTCTGATCCAAAAAACCATCCAACGATTCAACTCTCGATTAATGGGAAAAACTATAATTATGATATTAACGGTGGTGCAGGATCTGGCGACCCTGGAGTAGGAGCTCTGGGTAAGAAGAAAATTATCATCGATCTCGATCCAACTCTATTAAGACAAGGATTTAACTATGTAACCTTAACAGTCCTGAAAGGAGGTTGGGTTGAATTTGATTCTTTTCGCTTATTGGGGCCTCCGACTACGAAACTTCTTAGTGATTATGGAGCATTGGTAAAACAGGTAAAATTAGCAGATTTTGAATCAAACAGTCTGATGGGTCGGACTCAACAGGTTCTGGTTGAAGTATTACGTCTTTATGATGCTCAAAATGTAAAAATATACATTGATGGGAAGGTTATATTTCAAGAAAAACTAGATCAGGGATTATCAACATTAGAGGTGCCCATTTCAACAGTAAGTAAGCGCAAGAAAAGTATTTGTGAAATTTACATAAATGGAAAATTGACTGATCGTTTGCAACTGATTAGGGAACCAAAGCGTTTAGGTGGAGTATCAGATTATGTGAATACGATGATTGGGACTGCGCATTCACGTTGGATGATTGCCCCTGGTCCATGGATGCCATTTAGTATGGTCAAGATTAGCCCCGATAATCAAAATATAGGTTGGCAGGCCGGATATGAACCATCGATGGAATCGATCGGTACATTTAGTCACATTCACGAGTGGACGATGGCAGGATTGGGAATATTTCCAACTTCGGGAATACTAGAAACGAAAGTGGGCGATCAGTATAATCCAGATTCTGGATATCGATCTCGAATTGATAAAATGACTGAACGTGCCCCATTAGGATCTTATCATGTGAAGTTGACCGACCATGATATCGATGTCGATATAACACAAACTACCCGAGCAAGTTTTCAGCGCTATACTTTCAATCAATCAGATATCGGACGAGTTATGATCGACCTGAAAGTCAATGGAGAGTATCAATATCAAATTTTAGATTACAAGATAAAAAAAATCTCAGATACTAAAATTATAGGATACAGCAGTCAGCTTTCAGAGAATGTGTGGTCTACAGATGCCAAGCAGGATTATATCGTTCATTTTGCAATTGAATTTGATCGTCCTATCCTCAATTTTGGGACCTGGCAAGGAGACAATAATAAGCTTGGACAGGATGGCGAGGGTTATCATGTAAATGAAGCCGGTATGTTTGTCGAATTCGACGTACACAAGGAAAAATCTGTACAGCTGCGTACAGGTATTTCTTATGTAAGCATCGAAAATGCTGAAGAAAACTTACGTGAAGAAATCACTAAACCATTTAATTGGTCTTTTGATAAGATTGTTGCTCATCAGCACGAAGTCTGGAACGAATTACTCGGTCGATTAGAGATATCTTCAACTGACTATCTAGAGAAAGAAAAATTCTATACAAATATGTATCGGGCATTAGCCAGTCGTAATACCTTTAGTGACATCAACGGACAATGGCGCGATTCACGTGAAGTCGTTCGCACGCTGAGCAGTAAGCATGATTTAGCTCTAGGTTGTGATGCTTTCTGGAATACCTTTTGGAATCTGAATCAATTTTGGAATCTTGTCACCCCTGAGTGGTCAAATAAATGGGTTAAGTCACAACTGGCCATGTATGATGCTGATGGTTGGCTCGCCAAAGGACCCGCTGGTATGGAATACATTCCAGTAATGGTAGCTGAACATGAAATTCCATTAATAGTAGGAGCCTATCAAATGGGGATCCGCGATTATGATGTTGAAAAAGCCTACGAAGCGGTAAAAAAAATGCAAGTTACCAGTCCATCTAAGTTTGAAGGAGGTTTCGCTGGAAACCGCGACTTAGATGTCTATTTGAAATATCGGTATGTTCCCTCAGATCTGGGAAGATTTTCTAATTCAATGGAATATAGTTATGACGATTGGACAGTAGGTCAATTTGCTAAATCACTCCATAGAAAATCTGATTACGAGTATTTCAATGATCGGGGAACATGGTGGAAAAATGCCATTGATACGGTAACGGGTTATGCGCGTATGAAAGATTCAAATGGCGATTGGTTAAAAGATTTTGATCCGTTTAAATCGGGAGCAAATCATCACTATGTAGAGGGAAATGCTTGGCAATTGACTTTTTTTGTTCCACAGGATCTACCCGCACTTTCAAAATGGATTGGAGAAGATGTCTTATTAAAGCGTTTGGAATGGGGCTTCAGTGAAAGTGAAAAATGGCGATACAATGGTCCAAATGATCAATATTGGGATTATCCTGTGGTCCAAGGTAATCAGCAATCGATGCATTTTGCTTATATTTTTAATTATATGAACAAGCCTTGGTTAACTCAGAAATATAGTCGTTCCATCGCCGAACGTTATTACGGACAAGGAGTGTCTAATGCATATCTAGGAGATGAGGACCAAGGACAAATGAGTGCGTGGTATATTATGACAGCGATTGGTCTATTCCAAATGGACGGTGGCACCCGTAGTAATCCCATTTACGAAATTGGAAGCCCGATGTTTAAAGAAGTGAAAATTAAGTTGGATAATCAATATGGTAGAGGAAGTCAATTTTTGATTAAGGCCAATCATGCTAGCAAGAAAAATATCTATGTACAAGGAGCTATATTGAATGGGAAAAAACTAAATACCTTTTATTTTGATGCTTCAGAATTATTAAAAGGAGGGGAGTTAATTTTAGAAATGGGACCGGAGCCAAATAAGCAATGGGGGCTCATGAAATTTTAACATCATATTTTTTTTATACAGTAATCAAAATTTAGACATCGAGATGTGGGATTTGGATCGAGATGGTTTTTAAATTTCGCAGATTATAGTCTTTTATCTAAGATAATATTAATTTATTACGATATTCACGAGGTGTTGAGCCTTTAATTTTTTTAAAAAATTTGTTAAAATTAGAGAGACTATTAAATCCACAGTCATAAGCTAAATTGCTAACCCGATATTCTTCCTGAGTAAGTAATTTACAAGCATGACCGATGCGAACTTCATTAACAAATTCAACAAACGTTTTTTGTGTTCTGTTTTTGAAATATCGGCAAAAAGATTGTTTATTCATATGGATCATATCTGCAACATCCTCCAATAGGATTTCTTTAGAAAAATTATTGAAAATATACTTTAAAATGATATCCATCCGATCGTTATCTTTTAAGTGATAGGTATTGGTGTAACCCGCACCAGTAAGTAAATCATAATCTTTAGTTTGACTCAATACGTGAAGTATTTTTGTGAGCAATGTCAATCTCTGCAACACGTTTGTTTCCTCCGCTAATTCCATTAAAAGATTTTTGATTTGTAATTTTGCTTCCCCCTTAAATCGCATACAGCGTTTACTGAGTTGAAAAAAATCAGCAAGTGTCTTGACATTTCCAAACTGTGAAAAGATATCGAGTATTTTATCAGGATGAAAAAAAAGCGTGATTGATTTGGCCTTATTTTCATGATTAGAAGAGATGAAATATTCCTTACTGTTGTGCCAGACATGTGGAATATTGGAACCCACTAAAATAAGGTCATCATGACCAAAACTCTCGACACTATCTCCGATCATTCTAGTGCCCACACTCTCGACGACATAGTTTATCTGACATTCTTCATGAAAATGAAATAAGGTAGAAAAATAAGGTGAGGTGACAATTTTTGTGTCAAATACACCATTTTCTTTACCCTCTAATATTTTAGCAGGAATCGGTTTCATAATTTCATATCACTGAAAATATTTAAAAGCAATGTTCTATTGCCTGAATATTAACGTGAAATTTTTCATTATGCTAATATAGCGCATATAATGGTGAATTGCCAATTGGTTTTTAATTTTTTTAGCAGCTACCTTAGTATTTATATATGCTAGCTATAAATCCTTAATGATAAAGATATCAAATGATGAAATCAATTATAAAAAGTAAGCGTTACTCAACATGGGCAATTGGAAAAATTAGTGTTTTGTTATATATGATCCCTATACTTTCAACTGCCATTTACGGACAAGATAAGCGTGATCTGTATACCTTACAGTCTGATTTTGTTGATCTACGATTTGGTGTTATGATGCATTTTAATATGGGGACATTTACCGATGAAGAATGGGCATCTCCTGATCATGATCCGCAAAAATTTAATCCTACCCAACTTGACTGTAATCAATGGGCTGATGCATGTCTTGCAGCAGGAATGAAATATGCGATTTTGACAACAAAACATCACGATGGCTTTTGTTTATGGGATTCGAAATATACGGATTACGATGTAGCCAGTAGTCCCTATAAAAAAGATATTGTTAGAGAATATGTAGATGCATTTCGTAGTCGTGGTATAAAGCCTTGTTTGTATTTTTCCATTTGGGATCGGCATAATGGTGTAGAAAATGGAGGACAGGAAGAAGAAGAATTTGTAATGAACCAACTTACAGAATTATTAACAAACTATGGAGAGATTCCACAAATTATCTTTGATGGTTGGAATTGGAAAATGGGTCACAGTAGAATCTCTTATCAACGTATTTATGACCATATAAAAAAATTGCAACCCAACTGCCTAGTATCAGAACACAATGGAAATAGCAATTTTCAGACGGATCTTATCTATTATGAAGGCCCCAAAGGAGTCTTCCCTCCAGGAAATAATATCTTTGCTTCACAGATGGCTCTAACGATGACAAATGGTTGGTTTTGGCATACAGACTCACCTAAGAATGTGAAAAGTCTCGACTATACCCTTGACAAGTTACAGCGTCTCGAGCCATTGTATTGCAATTTTATGCTCAATGTAGCACCTAATCGCAACGGTCTTTTTGATAAAGAGGTGGTTGATCGCTTGGCTGAAATAGGAAAAAGATGGAAACCCAATATGAGTCGATTACCACTACCAACTCAGCCTAAGACTATCAATAACTATATCTTGCCAGCAGGTATCATAGCTTCTGCAGGTAAAGCAGTGACTCAACCAGCACCACCAGCCAATGAAGGATCGCCTATTGCCGCATTACTGACACAGACTAATGCTGAGGTTATGATTGATGGGTGCAGCGATGAAATACCAGACAATGGTGGGTTTTCTGCATTCCAGACCTATTGGAAATTTGAGCCAAATCCATCTCGTTATCTTATTCTTGATCTTGGAATCTCCAAAGATATCAGTAAGCTTTATTATCTACCTGCACGATGGTTAGGGTATAATGGAGTTGTGACTAAATATCGTATTCTAACAAGCATAGATGGTAAAAATTATAAAAAGATCAATGAAGGAAAGTGGGAAAAAAATACCAATCTAAAGATTTCAGATTTTCTTTCAGTGAAAGCACGTTATGTGAAATTTGAAATTTTGGAATCTATTGATGAAGCTATTATAAGCGAAATAGGAGTCGGAAATTGATCTTAAGATCAATGATTGATAATCAATTTTTAGTTTAATGTATGATTTTTATAAAAGAAAAAATGAAAGCAATTATATTACAAGAGCCTGGCAAGTTTCAATATATGGAAAAGGAATATCCCACAGAATTGAAACCCGATGAAGTCCTATTGAAAATTAATAAAGTATCCATTTGCGGTACAGATTTGCATGCTTTTAATGGTAAACAACCGTTTTTTACGTATCCCCGAATTTTGGGACACGAAGTGTCTGCTGAAATCGTAGCTACTGGAGATGAAGTTAACCAATTTAATGTAGGAGATAAGTGTACTGTGGAACCATACCGTAATCTTGTGAATGATCAGGCGGTTCATAGAGGTAAAACTAATTGTGGCATTACGCTAACGGTCTTGGGAGTGCATGAGGATGGAGCTATGCAAGAATATATCACGTATAAAGCGAGTAATGTACACCTTGCTAATGGACTTGAAGATGATCAAATTTCTCTAATTGAACCCTTTGCTGTTGCAGCACATGCAGTCGATCGAGCTAATATCATAGACAGTGATACTATTTTAGTAATTGGTGCAGGACCCATTGGCTTAGGTATTATTGCTATTGCACGCTTATTGGGGGGCAAAGTCGCAGTTTTAGATCTGTCAAAATTTAGACTAGATTTTGTGAAAAATAAATTCCCTGATGTGGCAACCATCGTCTTGTCTGATGATTTGGAAAAAGATATCAAAACATCTTTCAATGGCGAACTTCCCACTGTAATATTCGATGCTACGGGAAATAAAAACTCGATGGAAAATTCATTTAACCTCATTGCCCATGGTGGTACGATCATTTTTGTCGGACTTTTTGTTGGACATGTTACCTTTGATGATCCTAATTTCCACAGAAAAGAAATTACATTAAAAGCCAGCCGTTCTGCTCGTGCAGTTGATTTTAAAAAAGTTATTCAACTGATGAAAGCAGGACTTATCAACACGGAAGGATTTATTACCCATCGTATCCCATTTGATCATCTTATTGATAAATTTGATCATCTATACGATCCCGAAGAAAATCTTATTAAAGCTGTTATTGATTTTAAAATATAAAAAGTGTCGATTTTCATGTATTTCTAGAGTCGATGAATCATGTATTCAGAATCAAAAAATCTATGTTAACCAAAAAATTAATAAAATTATGAATAAATCCATCCTATGGACAGCTATGTTAGGGTTTGCCTCTATATATAGTCATGCACAAGTGAATAATAAAAAAATACCTGTTAAAAGCACCTATGAAATTAAGAGTACAGATAGTCCAGAAGATATCATATGGAAAGCCGTACATGTTGTGCCTACAGCAAATCAATATCAGGCTCTAAAAAATGAATTTATAGCTTTTATCCATTTTGGCCCTAATACATTTACGAAAATGGAATGGGGAAATGGTATGGAGGATCCTCAAGTTTTTGATCTTAAAACTTTGGATACCGATCAATGGTGTGAGGCTATGAAAGCTGCAGGAATGAAAAAAGTGATCATTACGGTGAAGCATCACGATGGTTTTGTGCTTTGGCAGAGTAGATATACAAAACATGGAATTATGTCTTCAGGATTTAGAGGTGGTCAAGGAGATGTATTGAAAGACTTAACCGCTTCTTGTCAGAAATATGGATTAAAACTGGGAATTTATTTGTCCCCTGCAGATCTTTTTCAGATTGAAAGTCCCGACGGACTTTATGGTAATTTAAGCGAATATATGCAACGTATCATCCCTCGTGAGGTAGCTGGAAGACCATTTAAAAATAAAACGAAGTTTAATTTTAAAGTGGACGATTATAATGAATATTTCTTAAATCAACTGTTTGAATTATTGACGGAGTATGGTCCGGTGCATGAAGTTTGGTTTGATGGTGCACACCCAAAGAGAAAAGGAGGCCAAACATATAATTATAATGCTTGGCGCGAGTTAATTAAAAAATTAGCTCCAGAAGCGGTCGTATTCGGAAAAGAAGGCATTAGATGGTGTGGAAATGAATCTGGAAACACTAGAAGTACCGAATGGAATGTAATTCCTTATCAAGAAGATCCAGCAATACTTCAAAATTTCAGTGATCTTATGGATGAGGATTTGGGAAGTAGAGAAAAGCTTTTTAAAGGAAAATTTCTTCATTATCAACCCGCAGAAACCAATACTTCAATTCGAGAAGGATGGTTTTATAGAGATGATACGCATCAGAAAGTGAGGAGTACAGACGATGTTTTTGACATTTATGAACGATCGGTTGGCGGTAATTCTACGTTTCTATTGAATATCCCACCCAATAGGGAAGGAAAGTTTTCACCAGAAGATGTAAAGGTTTTACATGAAGTAGGAAGTCGTATTAAAGAAACATATGGTCATAATCTTTTACGAGGAGCAAAAGGAAGCAAAGAAACATTAGATGACAATCTGGAGTCCTTTACTGTACTATCCGATAAAAGTCCAGAATTGATTTATACAACTCCAAAAGCTATAAAAATAAATCGTTTTGTGATTCAAGAAGCAGTAAGTACGCATGGAGAGCGTGTAGAAAAGCATGCTTTAGACGCTTGGATTGATGGAAAATGGGAAGAGATCGCTCAGGCTACTAATGTAGGATACAAACGTATTCTTCGTTTCCCAGAAATAACAGCAGATAAATTCCGTATTCGAGTATTGGCTAGTCGGGCAACTCCAATAATCAGTCAAGTGTCGGCGCATTATGCTCCAGGAAGACCTCCACAACTGGTATTTAATCGCAGTATAGATGGTATGGTTGCTATTGATCCTATGAAAAGTGAATTTGGATGGAATCCTCACGGAGAGGATATTCTTAAAAATCTAAATACAAATTATCAAATACATTACACATTAGATGGTAGTCAGCCTACTGAACATTCACCGGTATATAAACAACAGATCTATGTAAAAGGCGGTCAGATAAAAGCTGTAGCCATCAGTGCAGATAAACTAATAGGTGCAGTTGCTGAAGAAACAATTGGTATTGCGAAAAAACTAGGACAAATTTTAGATTTTACTAGCGAAGATCCTAAGCATAGTGCAAAGATGGCTTTCGATGCAGATCCAAAAACTTATTGGCAGTCTAATAACGATGGTGCCACTCAGCACATTTCAATAGATCTTGGACAGCAGTATAATTTAACAGCATTTAGTTATACGCCACAAAAAGAGCATGGAAATGGTATGATGGCTAAGGGTATTTTAAAAATCAGTAATGATGGAAAAAATTGGAATGAAGTCGAGCGATTTGAATTTGGAAATCTAATTAATGATCCGACAAAACGAACGCATCGATTTTCTAAAAACATTCAAGCGAGGTACATTCAGGTTGAATCCACTGAAATAACGGGTGGAGGAAAACTGCTTACTATTGCTGAACTGGATTTTATTGAGCAATAGATTAGAGTTCGGTTCTTATGTTTTTAAAAACCAATAAATAACAGTTCTTGAGCTGTTATTTATTGGTTTTTTTATTAGCATTGTGCCATCTGTAAGGATTAAAATATTTAATTTTATTTAGGGACATATATAATTTTGATACAGATTATATCTGTTCCAATGCTATTTTTTCTCCAGATTTTAATGATATAGTGTATATATCACCTAGTTTATGGATCATTTTTTTACTTTTTACTTTTAAAGCATGTTCATATCTCAATCTTAAGGTGCCTGTTTGTTCAGCTTTGATAGTCAGATTATCCAATTGACCATTTGTTATTGTAGCACTGATTATAAAGCCTCCTTCTGCCCTGAGATCAGTAAAGGAAATGTTCCTCCAATTTGTTGGGATCGCTGGGAAAAGTTCGACATACCCCTGTTTACTCTGAAGCAGCAATTCATGTACACCTTGTGCAAATGCAAAGTTGCCTTCCAAGGTAAATGGACGGTAGGTAAAACCTGAATATTGTCCGCCCTTCTGGTCTCCATTGACGTGAAAGGAATTAGTTGAACAAAAGTTATTTGCAAATTTTTGGAGATTAAGAACTGCTTGATCTGCTTCTTTTGCACGGGCATGTAAACAAGCCATCCAGCTGAAGGAATAACCTACCCAAGCACGAGTTCCTAATTTTTCTAAATGGCGTATTGATTTTGTAATCAAATCTTGATCTTCTGCTTTATTAATATCCAACAGACCTAATGGATAAATCGATAAATAGGGAGACATATGACGGTGCGAATGTTCCATTGGGACATCAACTGCTACCAGTAATCCTGTTTCGTTTTTTGCATAGTCTGGTAGCTGTGCCCGAATGATTTTCCATGCATTAGCCTCATCGTTTAGATCGCTTGCTTCACAGACTTCCGCTGCAGATTCAAACAGGAAATGAGCAAGAGCTAGATCAAAATTAGTCCAATCTTTAAACCAGGCGTTTGTGCTGTTATCGTTGTATTCAGGACTTGAACTCAGTGGAAGATAACGTTTACCATTCCTTACCTCTGTGATGTTGAGAAGATAAGTAGCTGATTCAAGAATGTAAGGTAATGCTTTTTCTTTGAGAAATTTTTTGTCCATACTATACTTCCACTGCCAATAAAAGTGCTGAGCTGTCCAAGCACTCACAGTAGGGGAAAGTGCATATTGAATCCATCCGCCCATGGGGATTCCGCTTAATGTCAGAACGCCAGGAATGTTGAGGCCCTCTACTCCAAAATACTGTTTGGTGTAAGCTAAATTGGCAGGTCTGATTTTCCATAGCCAGTCTGTAAATGTTTCGGCTTCGGCAAGTCTATTTCCGGTATAGGTAGGCCAATAGCTGAGCTGTGTATTCAGATCATTATGAAAATCTCCTTTCCAGGGCGGTAATCCACCATTATCTGCTGTCCAAACTGCTTGAAGTGTAATCGCCGGTGCTCCTTTTCGAGCTGCAGCTCCGAGCTTGTACATTTCCAAATAATACTGTCTTTGCAATAATGCATCAGGTATGTTTACAGCCGATTGCTTCCAGTAGGCATGCCACCAGGAAAGATGAGTTTCTGTAAATTTGCTGGTGGTTTTTGATTGAATCTCTTTAGTTAAGTTTGCTTTTTCATTATTGGATACGGTCCACATGCCAATAAGCTTATTGGGCGAAACTTCTTTCCACTCTAACAATACTTCATAAAATCGGTTTTCATAGGTAGGTTGGTGAATAAGTTGGCGCCGTAGTGATTTTGTTAGCTTTCCTTGTATATACATAAGATTTGAAAGACTTTGGCCATCAACTACAGATACCTCTCGACCATGATCAGAAACCATTGCATATTGATGGGGTAGTAATTTTGGAAGAGCCGCTTCTATATGTTGACCTGTTATTTCGAAATAACCTATTGGTTTATTTGCATGTATAAAACAAGTAAATATATTGCCATTATCAAAGCGAATCGTGTTGGTCGCAGTTTTTATATCCAGTATATTGGAGACAACTTTACCTAATGCAGCGAGATCAAAAGACAGGGCTGCAGCAGGAAGTTTGGTTGGATAAGAGTTGTCCCCATAAGGATTGTCCCCCCATTTTTGCACTTCTGCATACTGTCCTCCGTCTAGCTTTTGCTGTACCCATTTGAAGTCATGTTGTTGAAGTTGAAATGCCTGACGTTCGTCCCATAAGTCGGCACGATCCAGAGAGAGTCTTAGGGTATTGTCTTTTTGCCATATGAGTGCGCCCAGCATTCCATTACCTAATGGAATCGCTTCATCCCAGCGACTAGCCAAATGATCTGACTGAAGATTGTGTTGACTGGACGGTTGGGCATATAGCGAATAGCTAATAATGGTCATTGTTAGGAACGTTAATAAAAATGATTTCATGTTAAAGTTTTATGGTTTTGTACCTAGAATAATAAAAGGAGTAAATTTTGTTTGGATATTTATACATTGAATTGAAACAAAATCAACCTGTTGAAGATATTCTTTTACCTTCAATAGTTTGCAGTTAAGATTTAAATATCCATTTCTTTGCGGTATTCTCGAGGACTTTTTTGCATAATAGTCTTAAAGAATTTATTAAAGTTAGTCAGGTTTTGATAACCACTTTGGTAGCAGATTTCAGAAATCGAAAGTTGTTTATTCATCAATAATTTACAGGCATGCCCTATACGCATTTCATTGACAAATTTGGAAAATGATTTTTGAGTATGGCGTTTAAAAAAACGACAAAATGCATTTGGAGTCATATTGACTAATTCTGCCGCCACTCCTAATGAGACTTCTTCACTGAAGTTTTGCATAACATAAATGTATACATTATTGATCCGATTGGTTTCTTGTTTGCTGAAACTAGGTTTGTATCCTTCTGAAGCTAAATTCTCACATTCGTTTGCTTGATGAAGCAATTCAATAAGATTTAGAAATCCAGTGATTCTTGAAAAACTTTTTTTCTGAGCTAAACTTTTAATTAATTCGGTAGCTTTTTCTAAGGTTTGCCCGTGAAATCTTAATCCTCGTTTTGACCTTTTGATGAATTGTTGCATAGCACTAATGGTTGCTTGATCATCTGTAAGTCGAAGTAAAAAATCTGCAGGAAAATAGAGAACGATTGCTCTAGCGCGTTCGTCATGTTGAGGGTTAAGAAAAATATCGTCATTACGCCAGATGTGAGGGATACTAGGCCCCATGAGAACAAGGTCACCAGCACTAAAACTGTCTACATGATTGCCTACAACGCGTTTGCCATAACTTTCTAAAATCAGGACGAGTTCACATAATTCATGAAAATGTAAAGGATTGCTCAAAAACTCCTGATCGACCTGTTTAATCAGAATAGTTTTCTCATGAGGTGGAGATAGTTCAATAAATTGTGCTTTCATAAGAGGTTATGATCATATAATTGTGTTACAAATATAAGTAATAATTTTTCGAATGAAACAATATTGATTGATTTTGATTGATAGTAGTTGGTGATAGGTGTAAAAAGTTTTATTTCGTGTGTATCAAGTTTTAGTTTGTTGTTCGCAGGAGCGATAACTTTGAATTATATGTACGCCTGTTCGTATCATAGAAAGTGATAGTAAATCTTTTATGTGTATAATAACCAATTTTTAGAATGAAGATGTTGAAATTAGTAGTGATATTTTTGTTTTTAGCTGTTTCTCATCTCGGTGTTTTGGGGCAGGAGTTCGCTTATGAGTTACCAAAAAAAACAAGCCAGGTCAAAAATCCTGTACTATCACTCAACGGAGAGTGGCAGTTTCAATTTGATAAGCAATCTGATTGGACACCAATACAAGTACCGGGGGAAGCCGTGATGCAAGGGTATGGAATAGAACATGACAAATCCTTTTTTTATAAAAGAAAGTTTACGCTTCCAAAAGATTTTAAGGGGAAAAAGATTGTTTTGAGATTTGATGGTGTCTATAGTCAAGCGACATTAAATATTAATGGAAAGATAATCAGAACCCATAAAGGTGGCTTTACACGCTGGGAAACGGATATCAGTCCTTATGTTAATTTTGATAAGGAAAATGAACTGTTATTGGAAGTTAAAGATAAACTGGAGGATATATCTTACGCTTCGGGGTATGCACATCATCCGATTGGAGGGATATTAAGAGATGTTACCCTATTTGCAACTGCTACAAATAGTATACATGATTTTGGTGTTGAAACGGATTTAGATCAGCATTTTAAGAATGCTGTCTTACGATTAAATTATACGTTGGAAGAGGCGCAAGGAGTTACTGTTCATTATGCATTATATGACAGTAAGAATAACCTCGTTCCTGAGTCTGAACAACAATTTGTGGTAAACAAAGGTCACAATAGCAATAGTTTTCCAATAGCTAATCCTTTGAAATGGGATGCTGAACATCCTAATCTTTATCGTCTTGACGTTAAAATTAAAAAAGACGGTAATGATACGTATGCGTTTAGTAAAGCGATCGGATTTCGTGAAGTTAAGATTATTGAAGACCAGATGTTTGTGAATGGGGAACCTGTTAAATTAAGAGGGGCTAATCGTCATGATGTTCATCCTACTTTAGGCCGTGTTAGTGTACCTTACTACGATAGTTTGGATGTTAAATTGTTTAAAGATGCTCATATTAATTTTGTAAGAACTTCACATTATCCGCCATCAGAACGATTTGTTGAGTTCTGTAACCGCTATGGAATTTATGTAGAAGTAGAAACAGCTGTTTGTTTTGTTGATACTTATAGACAAAAGAATTATGCACCTGGCGCTACTCAAAATGATCCCAATCACACGGATCAATATCTGAGCCAATGTCGCGAAATGGTCAATACTTTTAGAACACATCCATCGGTTATTATCTGGTCTATTGGAAATGAATCTATCTACGGAAGTAATTTCAGAAAAAGTTGGGATTTGGTTAAAAATGCTGATCAGACCAGGCCTGTTATCTGGAGTTATCCTGGATCGCAATCTAGTGATGCGAAGATTTATGAAATATTGAGTATGCATTATCAGGATGTTAATGGTAATCTGACACAGTTTGGAAAGACAACCAAAGGATATGAAGGACATGGTATACCTGCTTTGTTTGATGAGTGGGCACATCCTGCTTGTTACACGTATCAAACCTTACGTGATGATCCGAATATTAGAGAATTTTGGGGAATCTCGATGGATATGATGTGGGGAAGGTTATTTCCGACCAAAGGTGGATTGGGTGGTGCGATCTGGGGATATGTAGATGATACTTTTAATATTCCGCAAAATTTAAAAAAAGGTACACCATTTTGGAATGAATTTGCAAAATCTGCTAAGCCAGAGGGATATCAAGGCCATGCTGTAGGATATGGAGAATGGGGTATTGTTGATGTATGGAGAAGACTTAAACCTGAATTCTGGTCGACGAAGAAAGCACAGTCTCCCATTCGGATATTGAATGAGGGCAAGATCGTGAAAAAGTTTTCGGCTAATAAACAAATTCTATTTGATGTGTACAATCGGTATGATCACACCAATTTGAATGAAGTAAAATTAGCATATACTTATGAAGGACGTACGAAGACAATTGCCTTGCCTTCCATTGAACCCCATGCTAAAGGACAATTTGAATTACCGGCGGAAGAATGGAAAGAGGGTAGTGCAGTACGCTTAAACTTTATTGATCAGGATGGACGCGTTGTGGATACTTACGAATACTATTTTGGTGAACGACCTATCGATATGCCTGAAACTTCACATAAAGGGAAACTTAAACTTGTGGAAAGTAAAGAAAATTTTATCATCAAGGGACATAATTTTGAAATACCTATTTCGAAGGAAACAGGGTTGATTGAAGGTGCAACTACTAATGGGAAGGTGTTTATCGAAAAAGGACCTTTCTTGAATATGGATGTAAACCTGAATCATTTAACGGGTGCAGAGGTTAGAAAAAGCGCGAACAAATATTTGATTTACGATAAAGATTGGAAGAAAACTACTGTTAAGTGTGAAATAAAAGATGGAATTGCGTTTATTTCTATTGCTGGATCTTATCAGGGTTTACAAGTATATTTTGATATTACCATTAAGCAAGAGGGGGAGATGACAACTGCTTATCGAACTGTGGGAGAGCCTAATGGGTACTTGAGGGAGATCGGAGTAAAGTATTATATGCCTGATGATCTGGATCATTTGAACTGGAAGAGGGATGGATATTGGAATTATTACCCGGAAGACGAATTCGCAGGGAATGAGGGCAGTGCCGATCTTTATAAAAGTAAACAGGCGGATTATGGTGTAAAACCTGTGCAAGGATGGGATCAAGACACGCATAATTACTATTACTGGTCCGATAAAGGTGCTCGAAGTGAACATCCATTGACTAATAAAGCAAAAAGTATGAAAGAGCATGCGTTTTATTATACCCTTTCTTCAGGGAAGTCATCCCGAGTTTCGGTGATAGCTCCTAAGGGTGATGTAGCTTGTCGCATAGACCGTATGGAGGATGAACAAGTCATTCTGTTTGTCAATAACAAATGGGATTATCCTGAAATCGCATGGGGTAACTATTGTAAAACTTTAGAGGCTTCTCCATGTAATGGCGCTATAACGTTAAGATTTTAACTCTAAAATTAACACAATATGTTAACCTGGATTGATCAATTGATCTATGTTCTATACTTCATTCTTGTGGGGGGATATGGATATTATATCTATAAAAAAAAGGAGACATCAGGCTCTTTAAGTCATGATTTTTTTCTCGCAGAGGGATCATTAGCATGGTGGGCGATTGGAGCGTCCATCATTGCTTCTAATATATCTGCAGAACAGTTTATCGGTATGTCAGGTTCTGGATTTGCCTTGGGTATTGCAATTGCTTCTTACGAATGGATGGCAGCCCTAGGTTTGATTATCGTCGCTATTTTCTTCTTACCCATTTATTTGAAGAACAAGATTTATACGATGCCCGAATTTCTGAGAAAGCGGTTTGATAATCGGGTGAGCATGATTATGGCTGTGTTTTGGGTCTTGGTATATGTCTTTGTCAATCTTACATCAATCCTATATCTGGGTGCTTTGGCTATACATGCAATTGCGGATGTTCCATTTTTCTGGTGTATCTGGATTTTGGCTGTACTGGCTGGATTTATTGCCTTAGGGGGAATGAAAGTCATTGGTTATACGGATGTAGTACAGGTAGTCCTGTTAATTATCGGTGGCTTGACCACAACCTATATTGCGCTTAGTTTAGTTGCAGATGCTGAAGGATTGTCAGGGTGGTGGAATGGCTTGAAAGTATTGAAAGCAGAGGTGCCTTCTCATTTTCATCTGTTTATTGAAAAAGGACAATTGACTAAACCTGATGGTGGTGATGCTTATATGGATCTACCGGGCTGGTCGGTACTTATAGGTGGTATGTGGATTATGAATCTTTCTTATTGGGGTTGTAATCAGTATATAACACAACGGGCATTAGGAGCTAAAAATCTAGCCACTGCGCAACAGGGTATGTTGTTTGCCGCATTTATGAAATTACTGATGCCTTTGATTGTCGTTTTACCAGGTATTGCAGCATTTTATCTTTATCAGAGTGGAAATAATCTCCTATTTCAAAACGGTATGATGGACGGAGATATCGTTAAACCTGATAAAGCGTATCCATTACTGTTGTCGATTTTGCCTACTGGATTTAAAGGAATGGCATTTGCCGCATTGACGGCAGCTATTGTAGCTTCATTGGCTGGGAAAGTGAATAGTATTGCTACGATTGTATCGCTGGATATTTATAAAAACACACAAACCAAACCGATTGAAGAGTCTTTTTTGGTCAAATTGGGTAAAATCTCGGTCGTAGTTTCGCTATTTATTGGAGCTGCATTAGCACCATTATTAAGTAATCTAGATCAAGGATTTCAATTTATTCAAGAATTTACCGGCTTTATAACACCTGGTGTACTGGCTATTTTTTTAATGGGTATTTTAACAAAATGGACAACTTCTAATGCTGCTATCGGCGGTGCACTATCGACTTTCTTTTATTCGATTTTGTTTAAGAATTTGTGGTTGGATCAGATGCCTTTTATGAACCGTATCCTTGTGGTTTTTATCTGTACAGTGATCACGATGACGGTCATTAGTGTCTTTGATAAGAAAAGAAAAAATCAGCAGGCATTGATCTTGGAGAAGGAAATGTTTGTGGTTTCGGACTTATTTAAAGTCGTTAGTTTGTTAATTATAGGTGTACTGACCGCTTTGTATATCGTTTTTTGGTAATCAATAGAATAGCAATAATAAAAAATATAAAATGGAGACAAATTTGCAAATTGAGTGGAATAATGATAAGGAATTATTCGCGCTGATCCGCAGAGAATTATTTACAGCAGTCATTGGTGATATTATGGATAAGATGGGGATGTACCATCAGTTTTTACCACCAAATATCCGTTCCATTCGTGACGATATGTTTGTTGTAGGAAGAGCAATGACTGTATTGGAAGCCGATGTAAGTTCATTGGGAGAGTCAACATCTAAAAATCCGGTTCTAGCTAAAACTTTTGGATATATGCTGGAAGCTTTGGATGATCTTAAAGAGGATGAAATCTATATTTGTAGTGGCTCGTCACCAAGTTATGCTTTGTGGGGTGAAATTATGAGTGCACGAGCTAAAATGCTGGGCGCAGCTGGTGCGATTGTAAATGGTTATTCTAGGGATACGAATGGTATATTAGCGCTAGATTTTCCTTGTTTCTCTATGGGTAATTATGCTCAGGATCAAGCTCCCAGAGGTAAGGTGATTGATTGGAGGGTGCCCATATGCATCAACAATATTATGATTCAAGATGGAGATATTTTAATTGGTGATATTGATGGCGTTTGTTTAGTACCAAAGGAACATGAAGTTGAAGTTTTTACTCGAGCATTGGAAAAAGCACGTAGTGAAAAAGTTGTTTTGAAAAAGGTTTTGGAGGGTATGAGTGCTAAAGAAGCTTTTGATACCTATGGTATCATGTAATAAGAAGCTTATTACTCATCAACGAACAATTTTGAAATTATACATAAACCGAGCGTGTGAGCTCAAGATGTAATGTTATTCCAATGAATATAAAAAAGATTAACGCAGTAATGGTTGTACTGCTACTGGGGTTTGGACACTTGGGTCTAGCGCAGCAAAGTGCTAACATAAAAATACTTTCTCCTTTACCTGCGAAGGTGGAAGGTGTCGATCAACCGCAGATCTCATTAAATGGAGTATGGTCCTTTCGGGTTGAAAATGGAAAACCGGCGACTATAAAAGTTCCTGGTGAATGGGAAATGCAAGGATATGAGGTTAAAGCGGGTGAAAAAGCGGTCTATGAAAAACAGATTTCTATTCCCGAATCTTGGAAAGGTAAACGTATTGCTCTAAAATTTGATGCTGTTAGTTCAAATGCTGTGGTGAAAATGAATGGGCAATATATAGGAGAACATGAAGGAGGTTTTGTTGCTTTTGAAATGGATATTACGAAAGCAGTGAAGTCTGGTACTAACGTCTTGACTGTTGAGGTACGTGCCAATACGATCAGTGATATTCTTTCGTGTGTGTCCCAGTACGCAGCGCATACGGTTGGCGGTATTTTGAGGAAAGTGACTTTATTTGCGCTTCCTGAGACTCATGTTGCTGATTTAGATGTGGAGGTTAAATTTGATCCTAAATATCAAGATGCTAAACTTCATTTGCAGGCACTTGTGGCTAATAATACATCCGGAAATCAAGATCTAGCTATTCAATATACGCTAAAAGATAAAAGTGGTAAAACTGTTTTTGAAAAGAAAACAGCTAAAAAATCGGCGACAGGAAATCAGACAATACCGTTTGATTTGGATATTCAGGTATCAAAGCCTAAGCATTGGACTGCTGAAAGTCCGTATTTGTATGAATTGACTACTTCATTGTTGAATGGAACTCAAGTGGTACAATCGAATGTACAAAAAGTTGGTTTCCGTGAGATTAAGATTCGAGGTAATGAATTGTTGGTTAATGGTCGTCCGGTTAAGTTGAAAGGGGTAAACCGTCACGCTGTACATCCGTTAATGGGTAGAGCATCTGATCCAGTTTTGGATAGAAAGGATGTTGAAGTGTTTTTAGCGGGTAATCTCAACTATATCCGTACTTCACACTACCCACCTTCTGAAGAGTTTTTAAATGCGGCAGATGAACTGGGCTTGTATGTAGAAAGTGAATCGGCTCTAAACTGGATACAGCACCATGCCTCACCTATCTGGCGTCATTGGAATTATCAAGATCCGAAATTTTTGCCAACCATGCTAAGTGCAAATATGGATAATGTCGTGAGCAATAGAAAGCATCCATCTATCATCTTCTGGTCATTGGGTAATGAGTCTAGGTGGAGTGACTTATGGGCGGAAGTAAACAAGACCGTAAAAGCGTTGGATAAAACCCGACCTACTGTATTTCATGATCAAACTTGGGGAAGTTTTAACAATGCTGGTAGTAAAGCTGATATTGCTAATTATCACTATCCCGGAATCAATGGCCCAGGGGCTACAGATACGATGAGCAGACCTACTTTGTTTGGTGAATACGCCCATTTATCGGATTATAATAGAAGAGAACTATTGACTGACCCCGGGGTAAGGGATGCGTTCAATGCACCAATGGTCACTTATTTTGACTCGATGTACGTACATAAAGGGAATTTGGGGGGTGCAATTTGGAGTGGTATTGACGATACTTTCCATATGCCGGATGGACGGATTGTAGGGTATGGACCTTGGGGACCAATTGATGGTTGGAGAAGAGAAAAACCAGAATATTTTGGCATGAAAAAAGCCTACTCTCCGGTACGTATTTCTAATTTAAAAAGTAATTCCAACAGTATCACATTTGACGTGGAAAACCGTTATGATTTCCGTTCATTAAAAGATGTGGAAATAAAAGTGATGGTTGATGGTAAATTAATTCCGGTAACTTCTAATCTGCAAGCTCGTTCATCAGGTAAACTTGTTGTCCCAAATGCTTCGGGTGTATTCAATAAGGTTGAAATTATTGTCAATGATGCTCGTGGTTTTGAGGTTGAACATGAGATTTTTGAAACGCCAAAAGCAGTAACAGTAAATGGAACACCTAAAGCGTTAGCTTTGAAACAGGATTCGGCATTTGTTTATATTACCCAAGGAGATGTTGTGTATACCATCAGCAAAACTTATGGATTAATGACTGCTGCTAGAACTTCTGGTGAACAAGTCCTTTCCAAAGGACCTTCTGTGGCGATTATCGCTGCAAATGCTGAGGATGGTGGAAAACCAAATGTAGCAGGGGAGACGTATCAAAATAATATATATCCGATCAAGCATTATGAACAATACACTTTGTTTGCTACACAGGTACAAGCTCGGGATGATAAAGATAGTATCGTTGTCAATTTGAATTTGACTTATCAACAAGGTACAGGAAAACAACAGTTTATTTTTACAAAAGAAGGTCTGTTTAAAACAAACTATGAAATGAATTATCAGGCTAGTGAAGTTTCTATTTATCAATATGGTTTAATGTTAGAACTACCTTTGCACTATGATGAGCTTAAATGGTCTAGAAAAGGAGATTTCTCTTATTATCCCGAAACGCACATAGGTAGAAATCATGGTGTAGCGAAGTTAAATGCGAACAGCGTATATGAGGTTGAAGCGTATGGCGAGCCGGTTGCGAAAGCTTGGAAAGATGATGCAAATACGATGGGATCAAATGATTTTAGGTCTACAAAGGCTAGGGTGATAACCGCTTCTTTAACGACTGTTGATCGTAAACAGGTGAATCTATTAGCTACAGGCAAGCAAGCTTCCCGTACCTGGAAACAGGATGAACATATTCAATGGTTAGTTGCTGATTATACAAACAGTGGTTCTGAGCCCTTTTATGGAAGTCCCTTTACAGATGGTCGGATTACGCTTAAAAAAGGTGATGTGATAAAAGGAAGTATGATCTTACAGATTGATTAATATGTAACTTTAAATAGAAAAATAGGCATAAACTCTCGTTAGAAGAGTTTATGCCTAAAAGAATTAAAATGGACTAGTTTTATAGTCTTTAAAAATTAAAACGAGTGTAACGAGCTGAAGATGTCGTTGAAAAAATAGACTCATAAATATATATTCTAATGAAAATAGTGGATGTAAAAGTCTGGTTGGTAGAGGGAGTAAAATACAACTGGACACTATTAAAAATTTATACAGATACAGGTCATACTGGTGTTGGGGAAGCAACAAATTGGCCCGGAAGTCCTTTGGTGTTTGAAGCAGCAAAACATGTAGGTCAGCGTATAATCGGTTTAGATCCGATGCGGACTGACTTTATATGGACAAAGCTCTACCGCGATTTAAATTGGGTTGGTCCCTACGGTGCTAGTATGTGTGCCATCAGTGGAATAGATATGGCGCTCCTGGATTTAAAAGCTAAAGTGTTAGGTGTGCCTTGTTACGAATTGTTGGGAGGCGCTTTCCGTAAAGATATTTTGCTTTATGCTAATTATTGGTTTACTGGTGGTGGACATAATGGAGAAGATTATGCCGCACAAGCGCTTAAAGTAAAAGAAGCTGGTTTTACAGGTCTTAAATTTGACCCTTTTGCGCATACAAATTATTTATATGGAGAAGATCTTGCTCCTAATTTAACCTTGACTTCGGAGCAACAGGATTTAGCATTTAATGTGAGTAAAGCTGTACGTGATGCCGTTGGTCCTGATTTTGATATTATGATCGAGACACATGCGATGTTGAATTATCGGGTTGCAGTGAAGATGGCACAACGCCTATCAGCATTAGATATAACCTGGTATGAAGAACCTGCAGGTCCGGAAAGCGCAGATACTTTACGAGCTATGCGTGAACGGATTCCTTCAAATGTATCGATTTGTGTCGGTGAACGTCACTATACAAGACATGGTATTCGACCTGTTTTAGAAAAAAATATCTGTGATATTATGATGCCCGATATTACCCGTTGTGGAGGACCATCCGAAATGAAGCGTATGGCAACGATGATGGAGGCCTATAATGTTTTATTAGCCCCACACAATCCAAATGGACCTTTGTCGACATTGGCAAGCGCACATGTATGTGCTTCTGTGCCTAACTTCTTTAGACAGGAATTTATGTTTAACGATGTTGCTTGGAGAGATACTGTTATTGATCATCCAATTGCGGATATGGTTCAAAATGGTGTACTTTCATTAAGTGACAGACCTGGATTAGGAGTGGATCTGGTAGAAGAGGAAATGGAAAAACATCCAGGAATATTAGAACCAAGACCTGGATTTTACGTTTAATAGTTACGATGGCATTATCAATTGATTTAAAAGGGAAGACTGTATTAGTCACGGGAGGGATATCTGGTATTGGACTTGGTACTTCTATCCTATTTGCTCAAGCCGGAGCTCGCGTTATTGTATGCGCAGAGCAACCTGCTGATGCTTTACAGGTACAGTATTACAGTGAACAGATGAAGGTCTATACTGATGATGCAATTTATTATCAGGTGGATTTAACCAAGGCTACGGAGATTCAACTGTTCTCAGATGAGTTGGTTCAAAGTTATGGAAAACTTGATGTGGTCGTTTCTAATGCAGGAATGAATGTGTTTGATACTGTTGAAAACTGTGATCAGGAAAAATGGGATCTCAATCAACATCTTAATCTTGAATCACACTGGCAGGTGGGAAAAAAAATGAAACCATTACTAGATCAAGCTGATCAAGGTGTTTTTATTATCATGACATCTAATCATGCTTATTCTTCTATGAAAGGTTGTTTTCCATACAATGTAGCTAAAGCAGGGTTACTAGCTATGGTGAAGACCATGGCCATTGAATGGGCTCCTCATATTCGTACTGTCGGTATTGCACCTGGTTTTATTGATACACCTGGAAATCAAAAATGGTTTGATTCTTTCGATGATGCAGAGAAGGCAAGAGCTTCTACCGTTGCGCTTCATCCTGTGAAACGTTTAGGAACCCCTGAGGAAATCGGTGCTTGGTGTGTGTTTTTAGCGAGCGATTATGCAGCGTTCGCGAATGGAACGACCTACCTTATTGATGGTGGCAGAAGTGCTTTGATGCAAGACTAAGGGTCGGATCAGGAATATTTTTGTTTGATATAGCGTACGGATTTAGGTAATTCTAGTGTATATAATAACTTTATACATTTATTTGATATTTTAATACATGGTAATCAGGTAATAAGTTCATTAATTTTGCTAATGATTTATTCTAGTTAACTGATAAAACTGAGCTAATGAGCTCGAAATAATCATCATATTTCATGAAAAAGGCTAAAGTATTGGTTAAGTCAACTTGCCAGTTGGGAGAGAGTATTGTATGGGATAACCGAAAAAACAGCTTGTATTGGGTAGATATTTTAGATAAACACATCTATAAATATAACTTAGGATCAGAAGGTGTAACGGTATGGAATACGGATAAATACATCAGCAAGATTGTACCAGATGGTCAAGATGGTTTTATTGTGGCTATGCAAGGTATGCTTGCTTATTGGGAAGAGAATACCAACATTGTAACGCCTATAATTGATATTCCTGAAGAGGATGGGAGTATCAGAACTAATGATGGAGGACTTGACCCTGACGGTAATCTTTGGATTGGAACAATGCATATGGACGCTTATCATGGACGTGGAAAATTATATTGTTATAAAGATCAAAGATTGCAGGTAATGCTTGATGCGGTTTCCATTCCTAACGGAATCGTTTGGAGTGGAGAATTGCCCTATACTTACTTTATTGATACATCTACGAATGAAATCCGCCGTTATGATTTTACAAAATTTCAAAGTGAACATATAAGTTATGAGGTGTTGTTAAAAATTCCGATAGCATACGGTTCTCCGGATGGCATGTGTATAGGTCCTGATGGTCATTTGTGGGTTGCGCACTGGGGTGGATATGGTGTATATTGTTGGGATATAAATACAGGAATACTCTTAGATAGAATATATGTTGATGCACCTCATGTTACATCTTGTACTTTTGGGGGGCCAAATAATCAAGATTTGTTTATTTCAACTGCGAGAGTGGGGCTAAATGAACAGCAACTTTTGCAGTATCCACACAGTGGAGCTGTATTTCATTATAGAATCATGTAAAAAGATTGAAAACAACTTAACCGCACTTTTGGAAAGTGTGATAAGTTGTATTTCAATTTTATCGATCAATGCTTATTGATTGATTGATTGATTGATTGATTGATTGATTGATTGATTGATTGATTGATTGATTGATTTACTCGGTCGGTACACAGTATTGCTGCCGATAAATTTTGGGAGTGATGTCCATTTCTTTGTTACATCTTCTTGAAAAATGATAAGGATCAAAATACCCTAACTTAAAAGCGATTTCTTTTATAGGATGAATATTTTAGATATGAACATATTTGTTCGAGTCGGATACGATAATAATAGATCATTGGAGAGTTATTCATCTTTTCTGTAAAAAAATCTCTTAAGGTGTGAGGATGAGTAGCCCATCAAAATATAAGATTTTAAATAAAAGCATTTTCATTTCGGGTAAAATACTTTTAATACAGGCTTTTTAAGTTGTAGTTTGACTATGTTCACACCTATATCTTTGCTATATATCAATTGTAGATCAGCTAGATAGGTCGTTTAAAATTATTTAGTATCTGCTGTTGATACTAACCAGGAATACTCATTTATAAAACCAAAAATTAAGCTATGAAAAAGACTCTGAACCAACTTTAGAAATGGGCGCATTCGCGATTCCATTTATCTCGCAATTATTATCAACAATGGAGAATTTGTAAAAACGCTATAAGTAAGATAGACCCAAAGTAGGCTATTCTCTTAAAAAGTGTCAAAAATTGTTCTACCATTTTTAAATCTAAGTTTTCATAAATGAAAGCTTAGTGAACTTTCTGTGCCTATTCAGAAAGCAATAACCAAATATCTAAATAGTATAAAATGAAAACAAAAAGTGCGCAAGCAGCTCTATTTTGGAGCTCATCTAAAAAAGTAGTGGGATTACTGATTATCTCGGCTGTTCTTTTTTGTTCTGCTGATATCCTGTTGGCAGAAAAAGCTCATGCAAGGATAAAACATAATCCCTCAAAAACAAATAGAACAGTATCAAGTGATCATTTATCACATAAAGGTTATGCTATAGATAGTATAGTCATTGTTAAAGGAATCATATATGATTCGGATAAGAAACCGTTAGCATCAGCTTCTGTGGTGGATAAATCAAATAGACAACGTGGTACCTTTACTGGTAGTGATGGTAAGTTTGAGATTTCTGTTGCTATAAATTCGGTTTTACAATTTAGTCATATTAATCACTTAAGCAAAGATGTGGTTATAGCCAGAAGCGTATCCAATCTAGAAATTCAATTGAAAGAAGGAACACAGCAGTTGGAAGAAATTGTTGTTGTAGGTTTTGGAACAACTAGTATTCGTAAGAATACAACTGCTGTAGCTTCATTTAATGCCGAAAATGTTAAAGAATTACCTTTTGGTGATATGGGGTCTGCCTTACAGGGTCGAGTTGCAGGGGTTATTGTGCAACAAGGATCTGCTGAACCTGGTCAAAATGGCGCAAGTATCTCGATTCGAGGTAATGGTACACCACTTTATGTCATTGATGGGTTTATTTCAACGAGTGCCAGATTTTTGACTCTGAACAAAACTGATATTAAATCAATGACCATATTAAAGGATGCCGCCTCTACAGCAGTATATGGTATGAATGCAGCAAACGGTGTTATTGTCGTTACAACTAAGCAGGGAGAAACCGGTAAATTAAGCGTTGATTATCAGGCTAATTTTGCATTTAACACGCCTTCATACCATACTAAGAGAATGAATGCCTATCAATTTGCAACTGCTGTTAATAATTTGAACCAAGCATTAGGACAAGGGACCTATTCTTTTAGATCATTTGATGAATTGAATGAAATAGCTCAGAATTTAGATCACTATACAAATTGGGAAAAATCGCTTTTGCGGGATTATGCTCCGCAAAAGGAACAGACGATTTCGTTGAGTGGAGGAACGGAACGTTTGAGGTTTTTTGGAAGCTTAAATGCGCTAGATCAACAAGGGATTTATAAAGGAAATTCACTAGAGTATAATCGTTATAACTACCGCTCTAATGTGAGCAGTTCATTTGATAAAATTGGATTGACACTTGATTTTAATGTAAATGGATCTTTATTTAAAGAAAAATATCCACCTGCCGGCGCCGGAGTAATCTATTCCAGATTGCGTGATCGAAATCCATTTGAAAAACCCTTTACTTCGACAGGGCAGGTTTCGAATCAATTTGATAATCCAGCATTACAGTTGCAGAGTCCAGGATATATTAAGTTGAATACGGTATATAATCAATTGGCAGGAGCTCTAAAGTGGAAGATTCCCGGAGTAGATGGATTAAGCTTAGGGTTTAATGGTAACTATAATGTGGAAAGCCAGGATCGCGTGGATTGGGTGCAAACAGCAACCTACTACGATGAAGATGGTAATGAAACAAAAGAAGATCCAGCAAACATCGGAATCAGCAGATCATCATTCATGACCAGTCAATATGATTTAAATTTTCGTGCAGATTACAGTCGAACTTTTAAAGAAAAGCATAATATTGAAGCAACATTGGTTCATACCAGACAGCATTATTATACCAATTCATTGACCGCAGGATCTCGAGGATTTAATACCACTGAGATTCATCAGATACAAAAAGGCGATGCAAGTACAATTACGGCATCTAATGGAGAAGGGATGCAAGCCTGGATGGGTTATGTAGGTCGTTTCCATTATGATTATGGTAGACGTTATATGGTTGAGTTTGCAGGCAGGTATGATGGATCTGATAATTTTGGAAAAGACTCACGGTGGGGTTTTTTCCCGTCTATATCAGGAGGATGGACAATTTCTGAAGAAAACTTCTTTAGCCCTATTAAAAGAGGAAAGGTGTTGAATTACTTGAAGTTAAGGGCTTCGTATGGTGAAATTGGTTTGAATGATGTTGATCACTGGAAGTATGCTTATTTGCCTACATATGATTATAACTCAAATGCCTATGTGGTCGATGGTAAGTTAGTGAATACCGTGACTCCCGGTCCAACTCCTAGTGCAAATATGACCTGGTATACTCGAACAAAGTATGACGTAGGTTTAGATTTCTTTTTATTCAATAATAAGATAGAAGGTAGTGTTGATTGGTTTTTTGAAAAAACTAAAGGCTTTTTATCGGCAGATAAATTTCGTTATACTGGGCCAATTGGTTATGAGCTTCCTTTGGTTGTCTCTGAGGCTGAGGATCGTATTGAAGGCTTTGACGGGGGATTAAAATATAAGACTAAGATTGGCCAAGTTGATTTGACTACAGGATTTAACTTCACTTATTATAAATCAATAGCTTTTAAAACAAATGAGGACAGTTTGACATTAATTAACCCACGTATTAGGCAACAGGGAAATGAAAAATATTATGTGGGTACGGGATACGTTGGTGCAGAGTTTTACACCAATCCTGAACAAATTCTTAATAATCCTAAACGTATCACATCTAGAGATTTGAGACCTGGTGACTTGCAGTATAGAGATGTGAATGGTGATGGTAAAATTGATGGGCAAGATCAGTCTCGATATGGCCATAATGCAAGTCCAAACTTTGTTTTTGGTTTTGATATCGGTGTCCGATATCAAGGTGTTAATGTTATGGCAACTGTTCAGGGCACAGGCCCGAGACAAACTTATATGAGCAATGTAGCAATGGGATCGGAGGGGGAAAGACGTTTAGATTTTGAATTTCAAAACGATAACTGGACTCCTGAGAATTTAAATGCAACATTTCCACGTGCCGGGAATGCAAGTTTAAATGATAATAACAATTACGCTTCATCAGACTTTTGGGCTAAAAAATCAAATTATGTGCGGCTCAAATCACTCACAGTATCTTATGATTTTAAGTACGCGGCATTAACTAGACAGGAATGGATTCGAAATCTCTCTGTATATGTCTCAGGTGTTAATTTATTGGCGGTTGGTCCATCCGTTAAATATGGTGATCCAGAGGCAAACAACTTCGATGGATATAGTTATCCGATGATGAAAACTTATTCTTTTGGATTTCAATTAGGTTTCTAAACTTTAGTAATATAAAAATGAAAAAATATATAATAATTGGGATTATGAGTTTATCAATCTTTTCTTCCTGTAAAGATTTTTTAGATACAAAACCCTACGATAAAATTACGGGAGATCAAACTTGGGCTAGTGAAAATTTATCGACAGCCTTTATCTTTCAAATATATGCGGATGTTCTTGCTAACGACTCTTGGTTGGCATCCTATGCAACACCTAACTCAGCACGTTCTGAAAGTGTAACGAAAAATGCCATGACAGGTACTTTAAATGGTGCTTTTTGGTCTAAAGATCGTGCAGAATTGATGACAAAAAATGACGATTATGGTTGGTTGAATTATAATATTTTGTGGCGAATTCATACCGCGATGAAAAATATACAGGCAAGTGCCAACTTTTCAGAAGATTATAAAAAGAGATCTTTAGGCGAACTGTATTTTTTAAGAGCAACACATTATTTTGTATATGCTAAGTTGTTTGGTGGACTACAGATTATAGATAAAGAATTGAGTTTAGAGGATAATTTACAGATTCCACGAGCTTCTATAAAGGAAACTTATGACTTTATCATTTCAGATCTAGAGCAAGCAAGTAACCATCTTCCTGCTGTGTCTGAAAGAGGAAGAGCGAATGTTAAAGCTGCACAAGCTTTAATGATGAGAGTAGGATTGCAGGCGGCTGCTTATGTCGATGGTGGAACGCCTACGAGCAGTTATTATGATCAGGTACTTGTTGCTGGTCAAGCTTTGGGTTTAGATGCTTCAGGATCACAATTAAGCCCATACGCTAGTATGTTCAGATCTTATGAAACTGCAGTTACAGCATCAGAACTTATTTTGACCAGAGAGCGTAATAAAACCAATACCTCCTTGTATGATACTCCCATGCAATACCAAGGCCTATGGGCAAATGGAAAGTTTTCTGACTATGCAAAACAGCATTTTCCAATCAATGTGACAATGAATTTTTGGGGTATGGATGGAGGTGCCTGGCCCACTCAAGATCTTGTTGATGATTATCTGGTTGAAGATGTCGATGGAAGTATCAAATATTGGGAAGATGCATCTTATGTAGCAACAGGAAAAAATGTGGATGAAAAAATGTATTTCAGTAATACGAAGAAAAGAGACCAACGTTTTTATGCGACAGTTTTATATGATAGCTGTAAATATTTCAACGATCAAGTTCGGGTATTTTTTAGAAGAGATGGAAACGTGAGTAATGCAAATAGTAAAATAAATGAAGGTTCAGAGCAGGAGTACGGATATCGCGCAGGTAATACGGAGAACTATAATTCTTCCACAGGATATGCGATGTTGAAATATTTCTACACGCATGTAGTCAGTCTTCCAAGTCCTGGTGATCAAAAAATGGATTACTTATACTCCGTGCTTCGTTATGGGGAAGCTTATTTGAATATGGCAGAAGCATATCTGATGAAAGGAGATTTTGAGAATGCAAAAAAATATATGGCGACCACAATGATTAAGCATGGTGGTTTTAAACCTGATCGAGTTGTTTCTTATTTAGCGCCGTTAACAGGTAACAACTGGAATAATAGTTTATTTGAGGCATTTAAGCGTGAGCGAAATGTAGAAATGGTTTATGAAAATAATGATTATTACTGGTCACTGTTACGTTGGGGGATGAGATCCTCAGGTGGAGTCAAAAATGGTGAATATGCAAATAGCGGTTATGTTATTCCTGAATTACAAGGGGCATTGAGAGGAATTAGAATTTCTAGAGATGGAAATAGATATTCGTTTTTTCAGGATAATAATGCGGTCGGTGAAGCTCGATTCTCTCCTAAGCGTTATTTGTTGCCAATTAGAGAATCATTCCGCTTACAGTCAGGGGTAGAACAGAATCCAGGATGGGAATAGTATGAATAATAAATCAATTTGATATGAAAAAAATAATGAGAACAATGTTAAGCTTATCTTTCATATGCTTTACATTAACGGGGTGTTTGAAAAGTGGTATGGAAGAATTGACTAATTCTAGTGATAAGGTTCTTTCCAGTATTGATTATACTTATAGATTTTTGTATACGGATACCATACAAAAAGGAACAGATAAACAGGAGATTCAGGAGGGACGTATGTGCGAAGTCATTTTTAAAAAAAATACAGAAAAGATAACTGAAGGAGGATTGGATGGTTTTAAAACAACAATATCCTACGATATTAACTCTGTCTTGAAGGCCGGTCCTACCGGTTCAGTAACTAAAGCCATGCTTTATAAAGAATTTGAAAAATTAATTAAAACAGATCAGTTGAATAAGCTATGGGTTTATATGACAATTTCAGATGTTGCAACTATCACAGGTGTAAAAGATGCGCCTAAATTAGGTAGCGGAGGAAATTTTTCTACAGACCATATTTATAGAGTGAAAGCTGCTGATGGTTCCGTAAAAGATTATTTAATAAAAACCGTCAAGGGATTTTAAAAAGTGAGCTAAAACAGAATTATCCAGTTTTGACTGATTAACAACACCCGTTAGAAACTTCTCTAACGGGTGTTGTTAATATGATATCATCATTGTATCTAGATAAGTAATTGCAGACACTAAATAATCTTTTTGATCTAAAGTTGATAGATGGTCGTATTGGATCAAACCTGGTTTAATTAGGCTTTGCCAGATGAAATTCGTTGTCTTTATCTGTACAAGAGTATTTCATTATTTAAAAGTCGGAGAAGCCAAGCCCTCCGATCTTTAAAAATGATTTTCTTTTCATGATAATTTAGAACCTAATTTCTGGGTTAATAGAGGTTGTTATAGCTGTTTGATAATATCAATATACGCTTTAGGTTCTTTAATAAATAGGTCATGTGGATAAGCCATTAATTCATTTTCTTTGTGCGTGCCGTAAAGAGAACCTACTGAATAAAGTACATTTGCACGGTGTGCAGATTGTAGATCAGAAGGGGTATCTCCTAAGTTAATTACAGATTTGCTGTCTGAAATATTAAACTTTTGCATCGCCAATTTGATCATATCTGGAGCTGGTCTGCCATGCGTCACATCGCTGCTGGATATGGAACAGTTAATACTATTAGATTCTGTATTGTCTATACAAAGATAATTCTTGTCCAAGTCTTTATCCCAGCCTAGTTTTTGTAGAATAATGTCCGTTACTTTACGGTAAAAACCTGTTGTTAAAGCTATTTTAATATCATGCTTTCTGCAGAACTCGAATACGTCCAGTACGCCATCGTATGGCTTAGCTCCAACAGACTCATAATGGTTTTCTAAGGTATGACAGAATAGTTGGTAAGACTTATTTACTTCATCACGATAAGAAGGGTGATCAATACCAATCGCCTCTTTCCAGATCGTTTCAAATACTAAGATCTTTGACCAACCCATCATACTATTTATTTTTTCAGAAGATACGTCGATGTTTGTTGCTTTAATGGCATCAAAGAAACATTTTTCTACTTCATTGTGGTCTTGAACTGTTGTTCCTGCCATGTCAAATACGGCTAATTTTACTTTACTCATGTTTGTTAATAGATGTTTGCGGTTTTACAAAAGATATAATGATTGCGCACGAAGCACAAATGGCGGCAACAACTAGGAAAATATTAGAGGTATTACCTGTATAATCAATGATTTTTCCAAAGATAGGTTCGCCGATAGCTGCAAATACATAGGCAAACATATTCATGACACCTATCCCTGTACCGACTAATTTTCTACCCAATAAATCTGGACTTAATGTCCAAAAGTTAGCTTGAGGTCCGTAAACAAAAAATCCGGAGGCAAACATAAGTACTGCCGCGAGTACATGATGCGGAGTCGGTATAAAATAGATAAGTAGGGCGATAACGCAGCTGCATAACATACCCGTGCGGATAGATTTGCTTCTGTTTTTATTGAAGAGCAAGTCTGAGATATAGCCAAATGAAATTGCGCCTAAAGCCATTCCAATGGGGATAAATAAGGTAAGCCATAAGTTACCGGTAGATTCTTTATAATTTTTTCCTAAAAAATGGATTGGTACCCAAAAGATAAGACCATATCTAGCCATACTTTGAAATCCGATCGCGCAAGATGCGGTAATGAAATTTTTATTACGAAATACTTCTTTATAAGATTCTTTCCATCCTAACTTTTGGGTGTTCTGATCAAGTACATGGTCTGACTGTAATATAAAACCTTTTAACGCAGGATGACTGCGAGCAATGATTAAAAACAGGATTAAAGCGAAGAGCAGAAAGAGAATAGGATACCTGAAGAGGGTACGCCAGCTTTGTTCTTGTTGAAGGAGAAGTAGTGCCATAAAAAAGGTGAGTACAGATGAGCTACCAGCTGCCATAGTGTAAAAACCAAACGCTTTACCACGTTCGTTGCTATCCCACCAATTGGAGATCAATTTACTGCCCGATCCCCATGCCATGGATTGAAAGTAACCATTTAAGGTCCAAAGCACCAGGATTACACCATAAGTGTTAGCATAACTGATGAAAAGATTACAGATGATAGAGAGAGAACCACCCGTCAAAATCATGATCTTAGGACTTAATCGATCGGCTAGATTACCGTTGATTAATTGTCCTATAGCATATCCCATTAGCATAGAAAAACTGATCCACCCAATTTGTTGGTAACTGATACCGAGCTCGACAGACATACCTTTTGCTGCCCATCCAAAATTATGTCTTCCCGTGTAGAAAAATAAATAACAGAACATGGTGATGAATAACATTTTCCATTGTTCTTTTCTAAAGTTTTGTTGTATCTGCATCTTCGGCTATCTAAGATCCATATTGATGCCTACACGTATTGGTTTATTGACTACAGCATAGTCAAATGCTTCGTTGACTTGTTCCAGCGAGAATTCTTTTTCAACGAGATCTGAAAAAGGATATTTCTTCCAGTTCTCAATAATAAAATCTACTGCTGTTGAAAAATCTTGGTAATTATAATTATGAAGACCTTTAATCGTTAAGATGCGTCTGATCATTTGTTCTGCATCGATTTCAAGCTTGCGTTGCTTGAATACTGCTCCGATAAATACAGCGACTCCGTTAACTCCTAATTGCTCTATTCCATCTTCCATGGCATCAGGTGAACCACTCATGTCGATAAAGCGATCAAGACCATTTGCTGTTTTTAAGGAATCGAGTTCACTAAGTTTGGTTACCTTTGAATTCAGTGTTTCGGAAGCGCCAAATTTTTTTGCTAACGCTAAACGCGTGTCGTCAATATCTGTTACCACAATCTGAGAAGCTCCACCCTCTTTGCACATAGCTGCACAAACTAAGCCCAATAGCCCCATTCCTGATATGAGCACTTTTTTACCCATTATTGTGCCCGCTAGCCTAATCGCACCTGCAGCGGTTGCAATGGCACAATTGATGGTTGCTGCAATTGGAGCCGGCAATTCTTTTGGAAGAATTCGAATATAAGTATGGCGTCGCAATATAATATGAGATGACAAACCACCATGAAAAGTATCTTGTTCCGTGATTTGTCGATGTCCATATTTATATAGAGGATCATTTTTTTGAGGAGTTTCAGAATTATAGTTAGCCGTATGAGGGTCACTTGCAAATACTGTCCAAGTAATGGTATCCCCAATAGTAAGCTGCTTTCCTGTAGCATCATTTAATAAAGAGTGTGCATTCAATTCAATTATTGTCCCTACAATCTCATGCCCTAATATCGTAGGACAGGGTTCTTGTCTTAAACCACAGAATGTATGAAGATCACTGCCACAAAGTGTAGCATAATTTATTTGAACTAGTATTTCGCCATCTTCAAGACTAGGTATCTTACTTGATACTGTCTGAAGTAGTTGATGAGGTTTCTCAAAAACAAAAAATTTCCCTTGTATAGCCATGATAGTATGGTAAATAACTTAAAAAGTTTTACAATACTAAACATTGTTTATAAATACTACATTTATTATGTGTTAAGTTTATATTAATAATTGATTCCTGCTTTTATATTATCGTCCCCAATAGATTGGAAAAAGGGATTTTTATAATGGAGCCATCAAATACATAACCCTATATCGTATAAATATGATTTCAATAAGATAAATACGCTTTTAGGTCAGAAATACTTTTTATCCTTTGATCATGAGCATCTTTATTTCGCATCATTAAAGCGTAGGCATTATTAAAACCGATCGGTTTTAACCATTGTATACCATATTTATTTTTAAATTCTTGTTGAACATAATGGTACGTTTTTTCTGGGTTTTGGGTCACCTCTTTTATATTTTCTTCTGTCGGATTTAAGAGCACTAATAGTCCAGTACCGGTATACTCCGGATAGAGATCGATTGCATCATTTACGAGCGCATCAAAACAAATTTTAGTACCCCCTAATCCTGTTTTTGTTTCGACGGCATAGGAGGTATGTCCTTCAATTAGCATTTTGTATAATGCAGCGAGAATATACTGTTCTCCAAAAATTTTAGTACCAATTCTTATCTTTCCTGCATTACGTAGGCCGGCCTCTTTATATAAATGTATGGACTTTAAAAAGTCTTGTGCTACTTTTTCCGGTGTTTGCTGTAGAAAATCAGTTTTATAATTCATTTCTGTCATCAAGGAATCATTGATCTTACCAGCTAGTAGATCAATAACAGGTTCTAAATCTGGGTATTTTAGTAATGTTTTTGATTTAATGATTGGTGCAGCATAGTAGGGCGGAAATATTTTTTTATCATCCTCTAGTACTTTTAGGTTAAATGCCTTTATCCGTCCGTCTGTAGAATAGCCACTAATAACATCCAATTGATCTTCATGGATAGCTTTGTACATAATCGCATCACTTATAATTTTTGGATTCATATACAAACCATAGATCGCACGTAAACCGAGATCACCATCCTGTCTACCCATAAACTCTGGGGTAAAGCCTGCTTTTAATTTGTTTGATGTAGGGGTGGGCCAAAAATAATATGCAAGGGCAATTATGGTTATTAATGAGCCGATTACACGCCATTGATTTAAATTTCTAAATTTTAAACCTTGTAAAAAAGCGATAGTCTGATCCAAAAAAATGGCAAGAAATGCTGCCGGAATTGCGCCCGCTAATATCATATTACTATTGTTGAGTGATATACCTCCGAAGATAAATTCACCCAGACCACCAGCGCCAACAAATGAAGCTAAAGTTGCAACTCCTACATTAATCACAGTAGCGGTTCGTATTCCAGCAATTATGACGGGCATTGCCAAGGGGAACTGTACTTTAAATAATAATTGCCGCGAATTCATACCCATCGCTTTTCCTGCTTCCATCACATTGGTGCTAACTCCAGTAATGCCTGTATACGTGTTTCGAATAATTGGCAACAGCGCATAAATCAATAATGCTACAATCGCGGGAATTGCTCCGATACCAAAAAAAGGAATCATAAAACCGAGCAATGCAATACTGGGTATTGTTTGTAAAATGCCTGCTGTGCCTAATATAAAATGGGCTAATTTTTCCTTTCTTGATATCAATATACCGAGCGGGATACCCACAATAATAGCAAGCAAGAGCGATGAAAAGGTCAATCCCAGATGTTGTATGACTTGCATGAACAGTTTTTCATGCTGTTCTACAACAAAGGTCCAAAAGTTTTGTTTCATCATGTTATTTGCATTTTTCTGTAAGCAGCAAATGCTTTTGAAAGTTTTTCATAACGATCAAAGTCATGCTTATCTGTACTCAAATGTTGTAAAGCCGACCATACCGTTGATTGTGCTGAAAGGCTTGATTGTGCTGAAAGGCTTGGTTGTATGATATCCTGAATATGGAACATCTTCTCGAGATCTGCTAGGGTCGTTACTTTATGTTCTAACAATAATCTATTGCTTGCAAAAAAATTGCTAACAAAATCATTTTTAGGACGATAGATCATTTCTTTTGGAGTTCCAATTTGTAAGATTTTTCCCTTGTCCATCAAGGCGATGCGATGACCAAGTTCAAAGGCTTCCTGCACATCGTGAGTAACTAAAATGGTCGTTTTATTTTTTAATTCATCTAGCGATTTAAATGCGGTATGAATCTCCGATTTAGTAATATTGTCCAGTGCACCAAATGGCTCGTCCATTAAAAGAACAGGTGTATTAGCAATTAGAGCTCGAATGATCCCTACCCGTTGTTGTTGTCCACCACTTAATTCATGTGGATATCGAACTAAAATATCCGTAGAAAGATGAAGTTTATGCATCAATTCATTCGTACGGTTTTGAATATGTTTTTTATCCCATTTCAATAGCTTTGGAACTGTGGCGATATTTTCTTGAATGGTATAATGTGGAAACAACCCCGTATTTTGCATGATAAATCCTATTCCCATCCTGAGGTCTTCAATTTTTTTATCCCGTATATTTTGACCATCGATCAAGATGTCACCCGTATCTGTTTCTATGAGCCGATTGATCATTTTGAGTGTGGTTGTTTTACCGCAACCGCTTGTTCCTAAAAGAATCAAGATCTCTTGGTTATGTGCTTCAAATGATATCGTGTCAACAACGGATTTTTCTGCATAATTCTTTGAAATAGCGTCTACTTTTATCATGAGTTATAAATCATTTCGCAAGCCGTATACCGGTAAATTGCCATTGATGATGAGCGTGAAAGAAATTTCGATATGTCTTTCTACTATGTCCTTGGGAGCTAGCTTCTGATGACCCTCTTAAAACCATTTGGTTGACCATAAATTTGCCATTGTATTCACCTACTGCACCTGCTTCCTTTTTGAATCCAGGATAGGGAAGATAAGCACTTCCGGTCCATTCCCAGCGTTCACCCCAGTTTAGCTGATCTGCCGAGATTTCCCATTCCGCTTCTGTCGGTAAACGCATTCCTTTCCAATTCGCATAAGCAGTAGCTTCATAAAAGTTCACATGGTTTACTGGAGCATTAAGATCCAACTCTTGTAAACCAGCATGTGTGTAATGCATCCATTGATTACTTATCTGATGCCAATACAAAGGTGATCTTCGCTGGGAAGTTTTTACCCAATCCCAACCTTCGGCATGCCAATGATTAAATTCTAGATAACCTCCAGCTTCTATAAATTCTAGATATTCGCGATTACTAACCAAGCGATTGGCAATTTCAAAATCCGCAAGATATACACGATGTCGCCCACATTCATTGTCGAAGCAGAAACCTGTACCTTCAAATCCGATTTCGTATATACCTTCACCAAAGCTTATCATTTCCATACTCTTCAATTCGGCTGCTGGAAAAATGTAATCTTCCAAATAAGGAGGGAAAAGTGGATTATGACCTAAGATATATTTAATATCGGTGATGAGCAATTCCTGATGTTGTTGCTCATGATTGAGTCCCAGTTCTAATAAAGTAGCAATAGGTTCTGATAAATGAAATTTTTGATCAAAAAATAGCTGCATCTGTTCATCAACATATGATCTATATTGATAAATATCAGCTACCGAAGGACGACTCAAATTTCCACGATCTGTTCGGATAACACGTGCACCTACAGTCTCATAATAACTATTGAAAACATAATTATACTGTGGATCGAAAACTTGGTATCCAGTAAAGTATGGAATTAATAAAAAAGTTTCAAAAAACCATGTAGTATGACCGAGATGCCATTTTGGAGGACTTACATCTGCAATGGGTTGTACAACATAATCTTCGATAGCTAAAGGAGCACAAATATGGACAGAATGATTTCTGATCTTCCTGTATTTTTCTTCTAAATCTATGGTGTGTTTGCTTATTGTATCTGTTGTTTTCATATTACTATTTTTTATTTGATTTGCCAAATGACATCTACAAACCAATTTTTTGAATCGTACAATTCGCTTATTGGACTAAAACCTGATTGATGAGCAAGTTGTCGGATATCGTTATCGGAGAACTTCTGAGATATTTCCATATAGATCGGTTCATTTTCTAAGAAGGAAATGTGCTGGTTATCAATAATTACTTGTTGTGCAGCAAGACTGATGAGATAACTTCTACAGGCACCGCTGAGCGGATCATAGGTTTGATAATGCTCGAATTGATTCAGATCAAAATTAGCTTCCAGTTCCCGATTGATGCGTGCAAGAAGATTTAAGTTGAATTTTGCAGTAATACCGGTAGGATCATCATAAGCATTTAATATGGTTTGAGGATGTTTCTTTAAATCAAAACCCATGACAAGATAATCGCCAACATTAAGTTTTTGATGCAATGAGCTACAAAACTGTGTAGCTTCTTCCAACTCCATGTTACCAATATTGCTTCCTAAAAACAGGACTACCTTACGCCTTGATGATAATGCTGTGGCTTGATCGATCATCTCAAAATATTCGCCTTTAAGACAAGTGATTTCAAGATTTGGTATGGATTTATTGAGATTTGTTTTTAAAAGAGACAGAATATTTCCTGATATATCGATAGGCATGTAACTGAAATTGACATCTTGATCAATCAGACGTCTCAGTAAGTAAGAAGATTTCATAGCATCACCAGCACCTAATTCAATCAGATCAAAAGGCTCCTCATCAGCTTTTATAAAATGAGCAATATCTGCCGTTTTATTTTTGAATATATCGAGTTCGCAATTGGTCAAATAATAGGTTTGCATAGCCATAATTTGTTGAAATAGATTATCGCCAATGCTATCGTAGAAGTATTTTGAAGATAATTTCTTCGGAGTGTTGCCTAAATCTTCTAATACTTCCTGACGAAATTTCTGAATAGTTTGACTAATATTATCTTGTTGGTGTTCGCTTTGCAGACCAAATTTCATTATGTCGTAATTTTTAATTTGTTATCGATGAAAAGTTCGACGGTTTCTATCGTTCTAATGGTATAACATATGAAAACTATGACTTGTTTGCTGTATCGGATATTGTTAAATAAGTAAAGCCATTTTTTCAATGGCTTTACGATACTTATTTTGAGCTATTATAATTTTAGGAAAGATAATCAGTTGGTTGTTATTATATTTTTATTTGGTTCTCGCTATCTTTTTTTTCTTTTTCTTCATTTTATTGATCCAAATAATAGTCCCTGTAATCGGGAGAGAAGCACAGATCAAACCCACGATAAATGTTAGAATTTTGGTTAACATTCCGCCATAACTTCCTACATGAAGATCATAATTCATAGCTCCAATTTTATCACCGATTGGAGCATTTTCAGATTGTTTTAGTTTTTCAATCTGACCGCTTGTTTGATTAAAATAATACCAAATGAATTCGCCTGTACGATCCTCAGTAAACCTCACTTGTATATCTTGAGATTCAGTAATTGATTTGCGTAAGCGGATTGACATCATCTCTGCTTGAGGATGTTTGGTTAAGGTGTAACTCAGGGCATTGTCTATGGTTTTTGATTGATTTTGAGGTACATAATCAAAGTTTTTCTGTGGTGATAGTTTTTTTGTATCCCCCAGATGATTGAATGCCTTCACATACAATTCTTTAAAAGCAGGGAAAGTAAACGCAATACCTGTTGTTGCAATTAGAAGAGCAAAGATTAAACTATAAAGTCCCAAGATCTGATGCAAATCATAATTTAATCGCTTCCATTTCACGTTGAAATCAAACCAAATCTGTCTTTTTATTTTTTTTAAACTCCATTTTTTAGGCCACCATAAAACAATGCCTGATAGTAGAATAATAATAAATATAATAATAGAAATTCCTACGACCCAATGACCGATCTTTTTCCCCAACAGGAGGTTCATATGTAACTGCAATATCACTTGGAAAAATTCAGTTTTGGAATTTTCCACTACTTGTACCTGACCCGAATAAGGATTTATAAATACCCGCTTATGATAAGTGAAATATTGATGATGACCAATACCCTGTTCATTCGTTTTTACAGCACGAAAAACCCATGTTCTGTTTGGAGAAAGATAAAGATCTGCACGGCTGATCTTTTCACCTTCAGGTAAAACTTTTTGAGCAATGTCTATCAGTTGGGTAAGGGGTAGGAGCTTAATATGATCGGATTGCGGTTCATGCGTATAATATTTTTGCGGATAGATTATTAATTTAAGCTCGTCATAGAACACATAGCCACAACCGGATAAGCTGACAATGAAAACGACCAGACCTGTAAATAAGCCTAGCCATTTGTGTAACCATAATATACCTTTTTTAATCATTCTTAAAATTGGTAATGTAGATTCACCGAAGTCACCATACCACTACCTTTCACATACTCAGCATCTAAAGCACGATATTGACTCACTGTTGGATAGTAAGATGTGTTGAATAAATTTTCTATTCCTAAACCTATTCTCCAGTTTTTATTAAATTTGTAGTTACCGGATAAATTGAAAAGATCAACATTACTGATAGGTCCTTCACTATTGTTATATTTTCCTTTATCATTAAGTGCAAATCGATCCCGAGCACCCGTATGTATCCAAAACAACTGTAAGTTTACTTGTTGGTTGGGTTTATAGCTCAGAAACCCTGTTGCTTTTGGTGGTGCAATTCGAGATCCATTCAGATAAATTTTACTGCCATCATCCATTTTTGCTTTTCCTTCCACATAAGCATAACTACCACCTAAACTTAATTGTTGACTAAGCTGAGCATCTAGTGTAATTTCATAACCTTTTACCTCTTCAGGCTCGCGTTGTGGCATCAGAAATCCACCGACATCAACCAAGTTTACACCTAAATCTGAAGTACTGATATAATAAGAAGCTGATACGTTGAATATACTGAAACGACTTGAAAAACCCGCTTCATAATTATTGGTAATGATGGGGTCTGTTTCTAGATTTCCGATGGTGTTTTCTGTAGCTCTGCGTAAGATACGGCCCAATTCATTGATGGCAAATGCCTGTGAAAAACTCACAAAGGGATTGAAATAATCGTATTTTGTAAACCTTAACCCGGCATTGAACATCGTCGCCTTATAAGGAATGTTTCCACCACTCACCATAATGCTACCTTCGCCATTAGGACCTGTAGCGATCGTATTGAAATCATTGATCTTAACAGTCGCATTTTCATAGCGAACGCCTCCTTTGAAGATTAGATTTTCAACTAGATCTGCTTTTAGCTGTACATATGGTGCAAAGTTAACCATATTCATTTTAGGGATGTATACACGGCCATCTGTTAAATCTTGATACGTGACATCTTTCAAGAGATCCAAACCATACGTTATTTCGGTCGGGATAGTAAAAAGTTGAAATGGTGTATTTAAATTGACTCTTAATCCTTTTTTATCCGAGTTGATCATGGTTTGTCCAGGGCCATACCAAGCCGTTCCGGTTGCAACATACCGATTCATGGATCTAAATGAATTTAAATAAGCTGTCACATCTAATTGTGTAGCATGAAAGAGATTATTTTTGGAGTAGGACAACATGGCATTGTGATTGAATGGAGTGCCAGCGGGCTTACCTGGTTCTTCTCCCTCGACTCCAATAGTGGGCGTCTGACCATATACGCCACTTTTACTGATATATTGAGCTCGTTGTGTGCTCCCGTAATAGTTATAGAATCCGGTCAAGGTACTGCTTGAGTCAATTTTATAACCAATTTTCGCAAACCCATTATATTGATAGGAATTTGATAAACCATCTGTTTGCCCTAATGGTAAACCATCAGAATCTCTTTGTAAACCAGTATAATCAACAGATCCAGATACGGTATAACTCCACCTATTTACTTGACCTGATAGCTGTTGCGACAGTCTATAACCGATCGTTTCTTTTGGATCAAATGGATTTATTGATGTTCCCAACATCGTTTGCCCGCTTACCTTTTTACCATCGCTGTTTTTTTTCGTGATATAATTGATGATACCTCCACCCGAACCATTTCCATAAATGGAAGTAGCCCCTTTTATGACTTCGATACGTTCGATTACACTGGGGTCGATAGTTCGTAGGTCACGTGCTCCATTCATAAGCGGTGTTGATTGCGGGATTCCGTCAATCAATACGAGTACTGCACGTCCACGAAGTGTTTGTCCCGAATTTGTTGCTTTATTGGTTGAGGTTCCCAACCCTGGAATCGCATTTCCTAATACCGTGGCTAAGTTATTGGTAATATTAGTCTGCGCTTGAATATCTTGTTGGTTCAGAATTGTAATAGAGGAGGGTATAGTCGAAATGCTTTCTGGTTTTCGACCTGCTGTCACCACAATCTCATCAAGGACATGTGTACTCGCTACTAAAATAATATCTAAAACCTTATCAATCATCTGATTTGATAATTTGAGCGTTTGTTCACGAAACCCTACTGCAGAAACCGATATTTTTTGATTGACAATTTTTTCATTTGTTGTCAATAGGAATCCACTGGTGTCCGTACTTCCTAGAAACTGCTGATTAAGAAGGATTGTAGCACCAGCAATTGGAATACCTTTTTCTGTTTTGACATGTATATGCATCTGTTGGGCTTCACATATGAAAACGAATAGCTGAAAGGCCGCAAACAGTAGGAGATATTTCCATCTTCCTTGGATGGATCTGAATGTAATAAGCATCTGTATTATTCTATATTAATTTAGATTTGTTCTAAACAGAGGCAAATATACAATCTATTTGATTCGAGTAAAATTTTTTTTAGTTTTTTTGGTCAATAATTTGATTTTTTTTAGGCTATTAAAAAAGGTCGCTCTAAAATTCGATGATTTAGAGCGACCTTTTTTGTTTGTACCGGGATTATTATCGGTATTCTTTATTTCATAGTTTTGTTTCCTATACCCACTGTTTATAGGCTTTTTTAAGCTTGATAATGATGAGCGTAACAAAACCCAAAAATGCAAAAATCGCGTAACCTATTCCAATTTCAGTTTGGGTATCTGGATTCACGAGACTCACGACAATATAGCTTAATGCCGAAGTGACCAGATACGTAATACCTCCTGCGAGTCCACCTGCTATTCCAGCTGATGAAGGAAAACGACCCAAGCAGTACCCAAAATAGTTATTGAATATAAACCCTGCAGTCACATGGATAAGAAAAGCAAATAACGATAAGGTGTAAATATTGGTGGCATATGGTGATATTAAGATCATCACAACGATAAAACCAATTTGTAGATAATTAGCCATTTGTAATTTTGGCAACAAAGATTTCTGGATAAGTGCTCGCCCTATAAATCCACCTGACATCCATGCAAGTCCCATCAGTAATGAAATATATCCCGTCGTAATAGAACTAAAGCCTAGATTGTGCTCGATAAAGAACGGTCCACTTAGATTATAAAACATGACCAATCCATAACTTATACCACACATCAATACACCGAAGGTAAAATCTTTGGTTTGAAGCATGGTTTTAAATTCGGTCACTAAATAATTCAGTTGTAGCGGGTTCTTTTTACGTATAGTTTCGGCAGAAAAAATCAGTTCCAATACAAATAGAATAGCACTATACGCTGCCAGCAACATAAAGTTCGAGCGCCATCCAAATTGTGCTTGTAAATAACCACCGATAAAAGGTGCGATGATTGGGGCTAATGACCATACAATGGTGATAGCGCTCAAGTAACGTTTTCGTTCTTCTCCTTCATATACATCCACAAAATAGGCGCGCTTTGAAACAACGACAAATGCAGATAAAATTCCCTGCAATATGCGCATCAGATAAATAACCAAGATATTGTCTGTTGTGGCAGTTACCCAAAAACTTAAGGTAAAGAGAAAAAGTGAAATTAAGGTAATCCGGTATCTTCCCCATGCATCAACAAGGGCACCGGTAAAAAATTGAGCGATACCATAGCTGATTAAGAAAAGTGATAAGGTAAGTTGAATATTGCTTTCTGCTAATCCAAGCTCTTGCGCCATTTGTGGCATTGATGGTAAATAGATATCGGTAGCCAAACCTGAAATCGGTACTAATGCAAAAGCAATTAGTGTTGGTGCAAATGATTTTTTTGAATGTATAGTATTGTTTTGCATGTAACTCTTTTTACTGAAAAAATGAGGTGGGTAGAAAAAGGGAAACCCATAATGGGCAAAGGTATAAAATTCAACAATGACGTGTATTTGTTTTTACTTCAAGGACTGGCTTACATGATCTATAAAAGCAATCCAATTCCCTATTTAAATTTTATGGTATATAGGATGGTAGATTAATTAATGTCAATTATAGTGTTGATAATGAGTGCTATGTTATTTCTTTTGTATTGGTTAATAGTGGTTTTATAAGGAGTGTTAATCAGTATCTTTATAAAGAAATAGAATCCTTTCTTACCATTTGTTTGACATTTAAATGATGTTGTTTGCGGATATGGTGACATTATTAATAAGCATGGAGATATAGACGATTGAACATAATTTGTGAAAATATCCAGCGATATCGTTTTCGTATTTTAATATCTATATGGAGGGCAGGTATCCTCATTTATTAATTATATTCGTTTACGATTGTACGATCAATACAGAATAAATAGACAGCTATTATGATTAACTTAAAACAGAACTCATTGCTATGAACATTTTGTTTCGCCTAAAAGAATTGCTATTATTAATGTGGATATGCTCTTGTTCCTTATCATATGCACAAAAACAACCCCCGAATATTATCTTTATTCTGACCGATGATATGGGGTATTCCGATTTGGGTTCTTATGGCAGTCCGAATATTCAGACTCCTTTTTTGGATTCCATAGCGAGTAAGGGTGTACGGGCTACAAATTATGTCGTTTCCACTCCTTCATGTACACCATCTCGCGCATCGCTATTGACCGGGCGCTATGCTTCTCGCTATAACTTGCCTCAACCGATCGGTCCTGGTTCTGATTTAGGTCTACCTGATGCTGAGGTAACGATCGCTGAAATGTTAAAACAGAGGGGCTATCGAACAGCTTTGGTAGGAAAATGGCATCTTGGTGATAAAGCAGAATCGCTACCCAATGCACAAGGATTTGATTTCTTTTATGGGATGCTGTATAGCCATGATTACCGTGCCCCATATGTAAAAACGGATACAGTGATTAAACTTTTTAGAAATCGTACTCCTGAAGTATTTGCTCCTGATGATTCAGATCTTAGTCAACATTATCATCGTGAAGCGCTTCAATTTATAAACAATCAAAAAAAAGACAAACCTTTCTTTCTATACTATGCCCATAACTTTCCACATCTTCCTGTAGCATTCTCCAATAAGCATAATCCCTACGTCAATGATCAAAATGCAGGTCCTCTTGGGGCGGTCTTATATGAGTTGGATCATTATATTGCTCAATTATGGCACGCACTAGAGGCTAAGGGTCTGGATAAAAATACCATCTTGATGTTTTCTAGTGATAATGGACCTTGGATAGAATATCCATCACGTATGGCAGATGATGGCGAGACGAAAAACTGGCATGTCGGAACTGCAGGAGTATTTAAAGGCTCGAAAGCGCTGACTTATGAAGGCGGTGCGCGCGTCCCTTTTATTGTTTTCGGAAAGGGGATTATTCCTGAAGGAAAAGTTATTCGTTCTTCTATCAGCAATCTAGATATTTTACCAACTATTGCTTCTTGGACAGGATCTTCTTTACCAGATAGAAAACTGGATGGACAATCGATTCGTACTTTGTTAGAAGGCAAGGATCCTGATTTATATTATAATCACAGACCGATATTTTTGGTCAATTACGGTAAGCCAGAGGCAGTAAAGGTTGGCGATTGGAAATATAGGATTGTCAAACAGCGAACCAATTTGATATCAGGTAAAACCGAAGAAACGGTTGAAGAATTGTTTAATGTTGCATGGGATCCTAGCGAACGGACCAATTTGATCCATCAATATCCAGAAAAAATGGCAGAGCTGAAAACGGTATTTGCTTCTTTTGATGAAACAGAATAATTTTTCAGTATCTCCTATAACCTCAAATCAAATGATTAAGATAATTTGATTTGAGGTTTCAAACCCATAGTATTAATTTAGGTAATATCTTCGAAGTGGAATGGGAAATTTTCTCCCATGATGTTTCTATATTCGCTAGCAAAGCTTTGAAAACGTATACGGGCTTCTTGTGTCAATTTTAAAGCAAGCATTGCCCTAATTTGCATAAATAATACCTGTTCATGGAGTGGATCAAACATAAATATAACTTCAGCCAATGCTATACTATCGTTGTAGGCATGTGCCTCCATACTGTGATAGAGTTCTACGATTAAAAGTGGTATTATATTTTTCTCCAGATCAGCCTTAGTCGAATCGAAAATAGGTTGATTGGTACTCTGTAAGAACTTTCCCCTTCCTAGTAAATGAATTAACTCATCTCTGTTTTCCGTAATGTTAAGAGATGAAGTCAGTTCCATACATCTCGTGTAATCACAATAGAAATCGGCATCTTGTTCTATTTTAAAACGTCCTTTTTCATAGCGTAATTCTATTCCATCTAATTCGCTTAATGCTTTTCTTAAATGATTGATCGTCACACCCCTTGAATTTTTGACTTTATCTTCAGATTTGTCTGGCCAAACCAGATGACTCAATAATGCGGACGAAATTCCAGATTCAGCTTGGTGCGTCAAAATCAAACAAAAGACTTGTTTCAGTCGGGTGCTAAATAAATGGGAGATATCCTTTTGATTGCGATCTAATACCTTAAATTCTCCAAACAAATAGATTGCATTGGCTCTAGAGTTGTTTTTCCATATAATTTCATCGGTAGTAATGGGTTTTAATTGATTGATGGGGGCTAATGGTTCAGTCTCGATCAACGCATGTTCCTTAGTCCTATCAGCTTCATTTTCTGCTATTGGAAAGGCGACAGGTCCATCAAATTTCTTTTTCTTTAATCTTTTGATAATACTATAACTTGCTGTTCCGATAAGCGCCCCTAGCAGCACTAAAATCACATACTTTACTTTATTATCCTTTTTTGGATAGTTACTTAACTCAGCTTCTGAGATAGGAGGAGAATTTAAAGAATAGATTTTCAAGGTTGATTTGATATCATCACTTGACTCCTGTACCAAAGCGAGTAGACGACCAAGTTGATGATCATAGTAAAGCTGTGCCCGAGTTGAAATCTTATCCGAGTAGATCGACACGGAGTCACCTAATATTTCATAGCTTCCATCTTGAATTGAAAAGCGATAAAGCTTGATTGCTGATCGGGTTAAGTGCTCAGGGTAGCATAAAGCATAGAAATGTGACTGATCGGGAAATACAATTCCTCTTGCAGGTACGACGTGTTTATCTTTCCATGCAATGTCCCACATCTTGGTTACCTTCTTCGTATCTAAGTTAATTTTATAGAGATCATAATAGTATTTTCTTCCCACGATGTGCTCCCCAGATTCGTTGCCCATACCCCCAAAAATATAAGCTGTACGACTATTTTCCATGTAACCAGCCGATAGAAAATAGCGGGGAAAGAGTTTCTCTCCTGCAAGATCATCCAATTTTTGCCACTTGGAAGAGTCAATGGCATATTTATAAAATTGGTCACTATAGGACATGTTTCCATACCCTCCGAAGATGTAATATTGCTTTTCTTGCTGATCAAAAAAGAACCCATGGTGATGTAGCTCCTTTTGCACCCGGTCATAGCTTTCAATAGTCCAAGTAAAGTTATCTAGATTAAGACTTGCAACGGTTGGGCCATCATAGGGATAGTTATGATATAATTCATAGACATACAGCTTATTTGCTTTTACATCTAGAAAGTTTGTTGCTTGAATCAAGTCAACAGGGCATTGTTTTTGAAAAGCAACTTTTCGAGTATCATTCGTTTTAATATTATGAATGAATATCGAATCGCGATTGAAATAATAGATTTCTTTTCTGATTCCATTATAAGTAGACCCTGCTTGAGTCAACGAATGAAAGGTGTTCACTAATTTCCACTGGTATGAATCATTGATTAACCATTCCGGATTGGTTACTAATCCATAACTATTTCCTTCAAAGTCATGAACGATATGACCTTCATTTTCTCGTAATGGAAATATATATTTGGTGTTTTTATTTCCAATGGACAGATTTTTAATCCCCATATTCGGTACATCGATCAGGTAATCACTTTTTCCAAAAGTAATGATTGGAAAATAAGGATTAGAAAGTGCAATTTTTTCGGATGAAAAAACTTTGTTTTCTATTTGAAGTCTAAAAATACCTTGTAGGAGATCAAAGGTTAATTTAACCGGAAACCAAGTGTTATTATTTAATAATCGACGATCTATTTTAGCGGTGATCAAACTACTTTTTCCTTCTTCATTTAGTCTGAAGATGCATTGATCTTTTTCTTCATCGTAAAAGAGATTATAAATAGTGTTATTTTCCTTGTTTTGAACTCTGAGGATATTTCCAAGTGAATTAGTCTCATAGAAAGATAGTTGAAAGTCAATGTCAAATAATCCTTCAAATGAAATATTTTTTTTCGCAAATACTTCATAAGATGTGCGTTTATCGATTGCATGATGACCTCCGTTAAATTTAAGTCCCTGTGAAAAGGCTAGCGTCGGCAGGAAAAAGTAAATAGCAAAATATATATAATAGAGTCTCATACAGAGCAATCAAAAACTTAAATCAGACAGGATGGACGCATGATGCCTTTTTAAAAGGCGACTGCATCAAACCTCTAGCTGATTTAATGGTTAGTAACTAATTTGTCAACATCTTAATGCCTTAAAAGTATACAAAAAAACAATCAAATGAAATAAAAGCTTTGTTACATATTTGCTGATTTTTTGATTTTTTCAATAGGCTATAGCATTAAAATACGGTGGGGTTATTGTTTTATTTTTATGTATTAACCCCTTTTTAACCCTAAAATTAATCGACTCCACTTATCTTGTTCCAGAATTTAATGCCCTCATCATGGGCACAATTCTGACTAATTATAAACCAGATACTTCTTATGAAATTTTTAAGAAAGCTGCAAAGCATTTTTATTCATGCTATGCCACTGTTACTGTTTGTACAGTTTTGTTTTTTAATGCCTACTCATGCCGCGATGCCAATGGGCAGAAATGGTGAGAATGTGCCAGATTTACAAACTCAAAATTTATTACGTTCGATTCAACTTGTTGACAAATCTGTTTTCACCTATTTTTCAGGTGATGAGATGACCATGGCTAGATTTTACAATCCGGACACGAAAGAGCATTCTACAGAAAGAGGTAGTGTTTGGATGTATACGGCATCTATCGAAGCTGTCAATGCTGTCTTGACAAGTCTTAAGCTCCAAAAGGAAAACGGTAATACAATTTTGTATGATCAACATTATAATCGTTATGTCGATTTGTTAAAGAAACTATTTAATAATGCTGATTATTATCTAGGCACTTTTACGCTGACTTCATTTACACAAGAAAAAGAGTGGGCTGTTTACGCGGTAGACCGTGTTCGGGAAAAAGGTAAAGCGAATGTTGGCGGTATATTGAATGTTTATGATGACCAAATGTGGCTTGTCCGTGAATTATTAGATGCCTATCATCTCACGAATGATCAGATCTTTTTAGAGAAGGCTGAGTATTTGACGGCATATGTACTTGATGGCTGGGATAGTACGCTAGATGATAAAAATAAAGAGCATGGTGGTATTCCTTGGGGACCCGGTTATGTGACCAAGCATGCTTGCAGCAATGGTCCCATGGTTAGCCCTTTAGTATGGCTACATGAAATTTATAAGCATAAATCTGATCAGATCGAGCATCGCTATGTCGATAAAAAAGATAAAAAATCACGCCGTTCCAAAATGGTCAATAAAGGTGATTATTATTTAATTTTTGCACAAAAAGTCTACGATTGGCAAAAACGCTATCTTTTAAACAATCAAGGTGTCTATACAGATATGATGGGAGATTGCTCCCCAGATTGTACTATCGCATATGAAACTGTCCATGGAACGAGATACCGAGCAAATACATTCTTGAAAACTGCTGTAGGTCCCTCATTTTCCTATAACAGCGGAACGATGATTTCTGGAGCTGCAGATCTATATCGCGTAACAAAATCAAAAAAATACAGGGAAGATGGTCAATCATTATCTCATGCTAGTTTCCCGTATTTTGCCAAACTAGGAAAACAGATTCCAGCATATTATACTTACGAATCCTCGGGATTCAATAATTGGTTCAACGGTATCCTACTCCGAGGATTCTTTAATATTTATACCTATGATAAAAAAGCGGGAAGTTACATGGACTCTTTTCAAAAGAATCTGGATTATGGTTATGACCACTTCTTGAAGGATGGGTTTTTACCAACAGATTTATTAACGGGTTGGGACACCGATCAAAATAAAAATAATCTGGAAGGTATGTTCATGTTTACCTATGCTGCACAATATGCTATTTTATCGCAATACGAATTAGACAAATCGAAATAAACCTAAATAAGACTATGATGATAAAAACATTTAAAATTGGGGGGGCTATATGGTTTTTACTACTGTTGCTCACACTTTGTGTTCCTATAACAGGTTGGGCACAGCGAGCATCTATCACAGGAAAGGTGCTGAATAGCAGCAATCAACCACTAGCTGGTGTTCTGGTTAGTGTACAAGGAGCAACTGTAAAAACAGAAACAGCGACCAATGAGGACGGGAGTTATTCCATACAGGTTACTGATGGAGCATCTCTATTATTTAAGTTCATTGGTTATGAGTCCAAAGAAGAAGTTATTGGGGCAAGAAAGACCATTAATGTCATCTTGATGACCGATGAAACTGAATTGGAAACAGCTGTGGTCGTCGGTTACGGGACACAGAAAAAGATGACGTTAACTGGAGCTGTTGCTGGTGTAAAAGGGTCTGAAATGAGACAGACTAAAAATGAAAACCCACAAAATATGCTTGCTGGTCGTATTGCTGGCGTGCGTGTTTGGCAAAAAAGTGCCGAACCAGGTGCTTTTAAAGCCAATTTTGATATCCGTGGTATGGGGGCGCCTTTGGTAATTATTGATGGAGTTCCCCGTACTTCCGAAGATTTTCAGCGTCTAAATCCTAGTGATATTGAAGAAGTTTCGGTTTTGAAAGATGGATCTGCAGCAATCTATGGTGTACGGTCGGCAAATGGTGTCGTTTTAGTCACGACAAAAAAGGGAAAAGAAGGCAAAGTATCTATCGGTTATAACGGTTCATTTACCTTCCAAAAGCCTTCTGGAATGCCTTTTTTAGCAAATGCATTTGATGCCATGACGATCTATAACGAAAAGTCGATGAACAACATCAATGGGGGAAGTCTAATTTATACGGAAAAAGATTTTGAAGACTTTAGAAATGTTACCCGTCGTGTTACAGACTGGACTTCATTGATCTTCTCCAAATTTTCACCACAGACACAACATGATATTAATTTTTCTGGAGGAAGCAGTAAAATACAGTATTATATTGGAGGGGGCTATTCCTACCAAGAAGGTTTTTTTAAATCGGGTGACCTCAACTATGATAAGTATAATTTACGGGCCAATATCAGCGCAGAATTAGCTAAAGGACTGAAGTTAGAATTAAATCTAAGTGGTATGGCCGATCAACAGAATAATCCATACACAAGTTCTGTCGATATTATTCGCAATTATTGGAAACAGGGTGTTTTATTTCCAGCTTATGCAGATCCTGAGAATACTAGATTGAATTATGAGGGACTTGATTTGGAACAAAATACATTAGCGATGATCGACTCCGATATATCTGGATATCGTAAATATAAAAAGAAGACTTTTCAATCCTCTGCAGCATTACATTATGACTTCAGTAATTTATCGCAAGCTCTTACCGGATTCTCAGCTAAAGCATTAATTGGTTATGATTATCGCGTGGATAACAATGCGATCTTTAGAAAAGAATATTACCAATATGCCTATAATGCGGCAACAAATACCTACAATCAAAAATTATATAACCTCAGTAGTCCTAACCAGATGAAAAGAGAGTTTTTTGATAAACAGCAGCTATTGACGCAATTTATCGTGAATTATGACCGTACCTTTTCGGAAAAGCATAAAATTGCGGGATTAGTAGGTTGGGAAACGCAAAAGAATAATGGAGACAATTTTTATGGTGTTAAGAATTTAGCATTCGGTTCAGATCAATTATTAGCAGGAGTGGAAGATGGCCAGATGACATCGATGTATGGCGGATTGACCGACTATTATGATGAGGCAAAATCGGCCTTAATTGGAAGAGTTAATTATGATTTCGGAGGTCGTTATATCGCAGAATTTCAATTTCGATATGATGGCTCATCGCGATTTGCAAAAGGGCATCAATGGGGTTTTTTTCCATCAGCATCTGCAGCATGGCGAATATCAGAAGAACCATTCTTTAAATCTATTAAAGCACTATCATTTGTCAATCAATTGAAAGTAAGAGCAAGTTATGGTGTGCTTGGAGATGATTTGTCAAGCTCTTGGGATTTTGGTTGGATTCCTGGTTATATCTATCCTGCGACAAGTGGAAATGCCGAGAATGGTTATAACAATCAATATGCACCAGGTTACTTGTTTGGAGATAAATTTATTACAGGAGTAAATCGTAAAGCTATTGCCAATGAGCTTATTACGTGGTATAAAGCTAAATCGTTTAATGTTGGTGTAGATTTCGAAGGTTGGAATGGCTTGTTCGGTTTTACATTAGATTATTTCGATCGGGTACGTTCTGGTTTATTCCAGCGTCGTAACAGTGAATTTCCGACTGTCATTGGAACAACAGCACCTTTAGAAAATGTGAATAGCGATCGTCATTTCGGATTAGAACTCGAGTTAAAACACCGTAATAAAATTAATGATTTTTCTTATAACCTTCGTGCCATAGCAACCATTACTCGAAATAAGTATTTGACCGCTGTGCAAAATGGGCCCTATAAAAATTCATATGATCGTTGGAGAAATGATAACTTAAATCAACGTTATCAAGGATTTCAATTTGGATATGAAGGTGCTGGACGCTATGAGAATTGGGATGATATCCGCAATTATCCGATTTATAAAGAACGTGACCTATTGCCTGGTGATTATAAGTATTTAGATTGGAATGGGGATGGTGAAATTAGTGGCTTGGATGAACATCCATTTGCTTTGGATCAAACTCCTTGGTTAAATTATAGTTTAAATGTGGAAACAGCCTATAAGAATTTTGATTTAAATGTATTGTTGCAAGGATCTGCATTAGGATCAATGGAATATAAAGAGCCTTTGTATTCGATCTGGGGAACAAACGGAGGCGGAACTCTGGAGCAATACGTGGATCGTTGGCACCCCCTAGATCCAACAGCAGATCCCTATGATCCAAGTATCGAATGGGCAAAGGGTTACTACGGTTACACCGGTAGATATCCCAAATCAAACTCATCATTCAATCGTGTGAATACGGCTTATTTGCGTTTGAAAAGTATTGAATTGGGCTATACCATTTCCAATTTAAGACCATCTTCCAATATGCGCTTACGTCTATTTGCTAATGCTTATAACCTATTTACGATCACAGGCGTTAAGTTTGTTGATCCAGAACATCCAGATGATGATTTAGGTCGCATGTACCCGCTCAATAAAACATATTCTTTAGGTCTATCCCTTACATTTTAATCGGTTAATGATGTATAAAAATTTAAATCACATGAAAAAAATATTGATCATATTATCTCTTTTTGGATCGTTAGGTGTTGCTGGTTGTACCGATTTGGACATTACACCAAAAAATATTGTTACTGATGAGGATCTATTGACTACTCCCGCTGGGATGGATATCTACATGGCTAGGATGTATAGTTTAATGCCTTTCGAAGATTTTAAATATATGGCCGAATGGGGTATTGAATTTAATGGCTGGTTAGCTTCTAATGGAATTGAAGGTACTGGAGAGGCTGTCAATAGGGATGGAATCACCCGATCTTTTACGGGAGAAAGAACACCGTACTGGGGTAGGGCTTTTGAATTGATACGAGATGCCAACCATCTGATTGAGACTTTGCCTAATTATAAAGATAAATTTTCACAAGAAATCTATAATCATTATTTGGGTGAAGCTTATTATGTACGAGCAACTGCTTTTTATGCTATGGCACGCAGATTTGGTGGTATACCTTTGGTCACTAAGGTTATTCAATATCCTGCTTCATCTGCCGATCTTGAAGTGGCAAGATCGAGTGAAGAAGATACTTGGAATCAAATTCTGAAAGATTATAACGAAGCTATTCAGCTCATGTTGCCTAAAAGCTTGAAATCTGGATATTCCAACAAATATGTGGCTTTGGCTTTTAAATCTGAGGCGATGCTATATGCTGGAAGTGTCGCGAAATATAATGAAACTGTATCTGGAAGATTAACAGGACTCGGACAAAAAACTGGAGTGCGTGTTATTGGTTTTGATCCTTCAAACTGGAAAGCCGCTTCTCAAAAATATTTTTTAGAGGCTTATCAGGCAGCACGAACGGTTATGGCAGAGGGAGGTTATGCACTCTATAAGAAAAAGTGGCAAGCGAATGATGCAGAAGCACAGTATCAAAATATGGTCGATATGTTTAGTGATCTGAGTAGTCCTGAAAATATTTATGTCAAAGAATATCTTTTTCCGACAACCACACATAGTTTTGATGCTTTCAGTTCTCCATTTGTATTTCGATCGCCATTATCAGCAGGAACCTGTCCTACAGTAGATTTTTTAGAGCTTTTCGACGGTTTTGACAAATATCCGAATGGTACTTTAAAAGTGACTTCAGGAAATACAAATGCTGAGGGTGATTATTTGCTTTATGACAAACCGATGGATTTATTTAAGAATGCAGAACCTCGTTTAAGAGCTTATGTTATTTTTCCAGATGATATATTTAGAGGAAAGTCGATAGAAGTTCGTGCAGGAATTTACACGGGTCAGCTTCCAATAAAACCATTATTTAATAATTATACGTATGCTACTGCAGATACCCGTTATCAGCAACTCAGTGCCTATACCGCAAATCCTAAAACATTGTATTTGAGTCCAAGAGATGGTGGTGGTCAAGAGACTGTTGAATATCAGGGACAGCGCATGCCTGCGGCTGGGGCAAATGGTCCATTTTATGATAATGGTGAAGCTACGCTTACTGGATTTTATATACGCAAATGGTTAAATACCAATTTGTCCAAAGAAATTGGTGAGGGAAAATCTGATCAACCTTTTATTTTGATGCGTTATGCTGAAATATTATTAAATGCAGCAGAGGCTGCGGTAGAATTAAATATGCTTGGAGCAACAGCACCTGATGGAAGTGATTTCTTGCAAGTAGCAACATCTGCGGTAAATGAAATTCGCGAACGTGCAGGAGCAAAATTGTTGACGACTTCTATTGTCGGAAATAATAATGGACGAAACATCGTGCGAAAAGAACGACGTAAAGAGTTAGCATTTGAACATAAAGCGAAATGGGATTTACGTCGATGGAGAGTTTTACATTATGAAGGGAGAGACGATTTTTGGGGTGAACCTAAAGACAAAAATCAATATAGTAATAATGAGAATTTCCGTTTTAGAGGACTTTATCCCTTTTTCTCAACAGCATCAGGTAAATATTTCTTTGATGCTAGGTTTCAGTGGGTAAGTACCAAAACCTTTTCTTATACCCCATTGGATTATTATTTTGAGATTCCTGGAGGAGAGGTTGCAAAAAGTGCTGTCATCGATCAACAGCCAAATCGCTAATATTAAAAATAACACAAAATGAAAAATAGATTTTTTAGTATAGTAGGTATGTTGCTTTTATTAAGCTCATGCAATCTGTTTAAGGAAGACAATTATGAGATTCCGGCAGTGACATTAAAAGGCGAAGTTGTTGATGCCCAAACAGGAGAAAGTGTGTTGACCGATCAAGGCAGTGAGGGTATTCGCGTTCGATTGACCGAGCTAAGCTGGGGTGACAATGTCGAACACAATCCAGATTTTTATTGTATGCCTGATGGTACCTTTCAACATACCAAGTTGTTCAAAGGTAATTATAATATAACAGTAGATGGTCCATTTATCCCTTTGGTTCGCAAGGATGTGAATAATATCATCTTATCGGATGATAGTAAGAATATGGAGTTGAATGGTACACACGAAGTCAAGATGGAAGTACATCCATTCTTGAAGATCGAGTGGATAGGAGAACCTGTTGTCAGGAACGGGAAAATTAGTGCTCAGATTCGTGTAACACGCGGTATCAATGAGCAATTTTTTAAAGATAAGATCGAACCTTTAGGTAACTATAGTGCTGATTTTTTCAATATTACGGATGTTCAATTTTTTGTGAGTTATTCTTCTACCGTTGGTTATCGTGCTCGCGATGAGCGTTGGTCAAGTAAGATCGAATATAGCGGACGTAATTTTGATCCATTACTCGGACAAGTCATTAAACTGGAGTCAGTAGGAGAAATCCCAGCTGGACGTACCGTGTTTGTACGAGGAGCTTCTCGAATTAATTATGATACACCCAGAGGAAGTGGTACAAGACGATGGAATTATAACGAAGCAAAAAGAGTCGATATTCCGCAATAAGGACGGATTTAATTATACTTAAATGCATTCAATATGAAAAAAACGAGCATATTAATAGCTTTGTTAGCGGCTTCGGCTTCGGTTACTGCGCAAGTAAAAGATCCCGTAAAAACTACTTTTCAAAGTTCAAGGGAGTGGCGTCCAACGATTGATAATAGGGCAGATGCCGTCATGATCTATGGTACAGGAGGAAATCCATCAGATAAATCCAAAAGAATTCCTTTTGAAGAAAGAGTAAAAACCTGGCAGGACAAGGGATATATTACGCACTTTATGACAGGTATTGCTTGGGGTGAATATCAGGACTATTTTACGGGTAAGTGGGATGGAAAGATGCATCTTGATGAAGGCCAAGTTGACGTAAAAGGAGATACCATATGGCATGGACATATGGTACCTTATATCGTTCCAACGGATAATTATCTAAAATATATTAAGGAAATGCATGTCAAGCGCGTTATTGATGCAGGTATTGACGCTATTTTTATGGAGGAACCCGAATTTTGGGCTAGAGCGGGGTACAGTGAATCATTTAAACGTGAATGGAAAAAATATTATGGTTTTGAGTGGAGGCCACAACATGAGTCTCCGGAAAATACTTACCTCGCCAATAAATTGAAGTATTGGTTGTATTTCAATGCCCTAAATGAAGTATTTACGTATGCTAAAGTGTATGGGAAATCAAAAGGAATGGATGTTAAATGTTATGTGCCGACACATTCTTTAATTAATTATTCGCAGTGGATGATTGTAAGTCCTGAAGCAAGTTTAGCTTCGTTGCCCGTTGTTGACGGTTATATCGCACAAGTCTGGACCGGAACCTCTCGTGAACCAAATTATTTTAACGGTGTTGTGAAGGAGCGTGTTTTCGAAACGGCATTTTTAGAATATGGATCAATGGAGTCCATGACTGCACCAACTGGCCGTAAGATGTTTTTCTTGACCGATCCCATAGAAGATTGGCCAAGAGATTGGGTCGATTATAAGAAAAATTATCAAGCGACTTTTACGGCACAATTGTTATATCCGAATATTGCAGATTATGAAGTTATGCCTTGGCCTGAAAGGATCTATGAAGGTTTATATAAAACCAGCATGAATAGTGATACCAAAGCTAAAATTCCAAAAGATTATGCTACGCAGATGCAAGTGATGATCAATACCCTGAATCAGATGCCAAAATCTAAAAACCAAGTTTCTGGCTCTTCAGGGATCAGTATTTTATTGGCAAACTCGCTCATGTTTCAGCGCTTTCCAACACATGCAGGATATGACGATCCACAGTTAGCTAATTTTTATGGCCTTGCACTGCCATTTCTAAAAAGTGGAGTTCCTGTAAAAACGGTGCATATCGAAAATTTAAGCTTCAAAGAAGCTTTAACAGACACCAAGGTTCTATTGATGTCCTATGCTAATATGAAACCCTTAAGCCCCGAAGCACATCAGCATTTGGCCGATTGGGTAAAATCGGGTGGTGTGCTGGTATATAGTGGTACTGATCTTGATCCTTTTCAGACTGTTCAAGAGTGGTGGAATACGAAAGGCAATCATTATACGAGCCCCGCAGATCATTTGTTTGAAAAAATGAATATTGAGAGAGTCGCAAAGGAGGGAAGATATAACTATGGCCAAGGTTCGGTGCATATTTTACGAACAGACCCAAAAGATTATGTATTAAAACAGAATAATACAGAGCAATTGCTAGCTGTAGTCAAAGATTTATACGAAACAAAAGCTAAGGGTGGAAAATTACAATTTAAGAATAACTTTTTTCTCACCCGTGGTGTGTATGATTTAGTTGCAGTTTTAGATGAAAGTGTCGATGCCAAACCCTATCAGATCAAGGGAAATTTAATAGATCTTTTTGATCCTAAGTTACCCATTTATACCAGTCGGGATGTACAAGTTGGAGAGCAATGCTTCTTTTTAAATCTAGATCGTATCCAAGATAAGCAGAAGCCTCAGGTGCTAGCAGCAGCTAGTAGAATATATGATGAAAAGATAGATGCATATCATTATTCTTTTATCGCTAAAAGTCCTATTCAGACCACTCATATTTCACGTATATTATTACCTCAAAAACCCAAGAGCATCCTCGTCAATCAGCAAGAGGTATTTACTGAATTGAATTGGGATCAAAAAACGAAAACATATTTGCTCGGATTTGAAAATGATCCTCAAGGTGTAGCTGTAGCCATTAAATGGTAGTTTTTAATTAATAGAGTACTCCGTTGCTTTTGGTTAAAAGCTAAAGATTATTTTTCGAAGACCTCATGCGTTTCACATGAGGTCTTTTTTGTATTTGTGTTAAGAATGCAGTTTTTGCTGATCTAAGAATTCAGATGGACTTACTCCAAATTGCTTTTGAAAGTTACGTGAAAAATGAGTGGCAGAGCTGTAACCCAGTAAATTGGAGATTTCATAGATTTTGAATTTTCGTTGTGCTAGCAATTCTGCTGCTTTTCGCAGACGGGTCAGATTAATTAATTCATTAGGAGATAGGCTCGAAACAATATTGATTTTTCGATAAAGTGTTGGTCGGCTCATACACAAGATATCGGCCATACGGTCAACATTGAATTTCGGATCTTCCAAATGATGCTGAATAATGTCATCCACTTTCTGTAAAAATTCTTGATCACTTTGATTTTGACCTATACTCTGTATCTGAGATAGTGGATTACTCACGAAAAAAGCTTTTACTTTAAGCCTGTTTTTTAGCAGACTAGCGATTTGAGCTCTTAAAAAGGCAGGTGAAAATGGCTTTTCAATGTAAGCATCTGCGCCAAACTCCAAGCCTTGTATTTTCGATTCAATACTGTTTTTCGCCGTCAGTAAAATGACAGGAATATGGGAATATGCCATATTTTCTTTAATATGTTGACACAATTCGTATCCATCCATTTCCGGCATCATCACATCGCTAATAATTAAATCAAAATTATCCGATTCCATCAGCTTCAAGGCTTCTACACCATTGTTGCTGGTTTGAACTTGATATTCTTCACAGAGATCATCTGCAATAAATTCCAGTAATTCTTGATGATCGTCGACTAGTAAGATATTGGCTTTTGCATTTTTCATGATGATGTTAAGCTTTGATTTAAAGGTATCGTTAATACAAATATGTTGAGGCAAGATTCGTCCGTGTGATAGACTATTGTACCTTGATGTTTTAGGGTGAGTGATTTTGTAAGGGCTAATCCCAATCCACTTCCAGAAATACTTTTATTTCTTTTTACGCGATTAAAGGGTTCAAAAATGTGATCTTGATCCGAAGTAGGAATAATTGGACCATCATTTTTGATTGTCAGTATAAATAACTTTTTATATGGATCACTTTTCAAATGAATTGCGATTTGTTGATCAGCATATTTTAATGCATTGTTTAATAAGTTATAGCAAATTTTTTCGAAAGCATCCCGATCAATCAAAGCCATGATATTTGGCACGATATCCTGATTAAGGACACGGTTTTGGGCGATTAAGGTGATAGAAAAGTTATTGATGATCTCCTGTAAGATGAGACTGACATTTTGTGAATCGAAGTTTAATTTAAATCCTTCAGCCTCTACTTTTCTGAAATCCAATAATTGATTGCTCAGATCAATCAGCTTATTCGTATTGTTTTCCATAGTCTGCAACAGTTTATCTATCGCAGGGTTGCGGTCCACCTTGTCCATTAATTTTTCCAACGGTGCCTTGATCAGGGTTAAGGGGGTTCGAATTTCATGGGCAACATCGGTATAAAAATTGATTTTAGATCGATATAATTCATGATCCCTAAGATTTTGTATGGTCAAGATATGTTGCCTGTTGCGCTGTTTTATTTTTTCATTAAAATGATGGATGATAAAAGCAACCAGTCCAATAATAATAAGCCCATACATGAAAAATGCAGGTATACTTGCCCAGATAGGGGGCAATATTTCTATTTTTAAAGTTTTAAGTTGTGGAATCGCTAATCCATTGGGATCTTCTGCTTTGATCATGAAAGTATATTTTCCAGGCGCTAGTTTGGTAAAATATGCTCGTGGAATCCCTTTGATGTGATTCCATTTTTCATCTATTCCCTCCATTTTATAGCTGTAGCTTACAGAGTGTGGAGCTTGATAATGTAAGGCTGCAAAATCGAGGCTAAAAGAAGATTCGTCATGTTTGAGCTGAATATTTTCAGTAAAGAGAATAGATTTTTTCAGAATCGTAGAATCATCTGTTTGGTTTACCTCTCGATTGTTGACCGTAAGATCTGTAATAAAAATAGGAGTTGTTGTGGAATAATTGATGGCATTGAGACGTTCCGGTTTAAATCGAATCAAACCATTGATGGAGCCAAAATAGAAGTTTCCATTTTCATCATCGAACGATGAATTGTAATTGAATTGAAGCGTTGGTAAACCAGACTCCATATTATAAGTTCTTATTTTTTGATTTTTGGGATTATATCTAACCAATCCTTTTGAAGTCGCAACCCAGATGTTATTTTGTTGATCTTCTAAAAATGATAAGATAACATTGCTGGGCATTCCATTTTGCATATTGACGCATTTAAATCCATTGTTATGGATTTCTTTCTTGGCCACTCCACCCTCTGTAGCGATCCAAAGCTGCTTGTTGGAATCTTCAAATAAACTATTGATCCGATTGTTCGGTAGTGCTTTGGGGTCATTGCTTTGATGCGTATAATGTTTAAAGTATTTGGTCTTCGGGTTATAGCAAAATAAACCATCACGCCAAGTTCCAATCCAGATATTACCTTCAAAATCTTCCAATATACACGTATAAAAAATATAAGCAGGTACATTTTTGATTAAGAAAAATTGCTTGGTATCCAAGTCAAACCGGTAGAGGCCACGTGTCGAAGCGGCTAAAATATCGCCATTTTTTGTGTGATAAAGATGAAATATAAAATTACTTTCAAGTTCAGAATTTCGATAACTATTTCGATCTAAATGGTGAGTAACCTGTAATCGTTTTAGATCAAATATATCGAGACCATTTACAAAAGCGCCAACTAATAATTGATCTTTAACCGGTAGTAGTCCATGAATATTATTATTCGCCAATGCGCTATTTTGACTGGTGAAATTTTGGATCGTATGGGTTGAAGGATTCCATTTTGAAATTCCTCCGTTTTCAGTACCTATCCAAATATTTCCTTGTTTGTCTTTTTTTATCGCTCTTACAACAGATCCTTGCAGGTTTGAAGGTTGATCACCAGGTAAAATTTTCTCAATGATACTATTATGCGCATGATAATAATTGAGACCACCAAAATAAGTACCTAGCCAAATACCTTGATCTTTGTCTTGAAGTATATTATAGATCGCATCATCAGAAATCCCCCATAGATTATGTTTTTCCTTTCTTAAATTAAGGAATGTTTGAGTAGCTATTTGATAGATAAATAATCCAGATTCGGTTGCAAACCAATATTCATGATCATTTGGTTGTATAATATCGCGTACATACAAAAATTGTTTCAATTGCTTTTGACCTAAAATAGACGTGATATTTTTTTGCTTTCCATTATATAAAAAAACACCTGCTTTTGAAGTTCCGATCAATAATTCTCCGGTTTTTGTTTCTACAATTTTCTCAATGCTATACCAATCTTTCTTTTCAAATGTAACCGTAAAGTCCAGAAATATATGAGGCTTGTCCTGTTCATCAACTTCATAGATAAAGCCTTCCGGAGTGCCAAAATATAATTTTCCCGCACGTGTGCTACATACCGAGGTAATGTATAGATTTGAATGGGTGATTTGTTTTGTTTTCTTGTCAACGAGGTTATGCTTATATAACATTCCATTGGAAATAAACCATAGTCTATGCTTATGATCAGTTGTGATCACAGGGACTTCTGTACTTCGAAATTTCTCATCCAATATTTTAAATCTTTCATAAATTGGATCATAAGAATAAATCCCTTGATCTGTACCAATCCACATTTTTTTTTGATCGTCTTCTTTGAGAGAAATGATAGAATTGCTCCCAAGACTATGTGGATGCTGTTGGGAAGACGTAAACTGTTTAAAGCTATTTCCATCAAAACGATTTAAGCCATCTTTGGTACCAAACCATAAAAATCCATAACTATCTTGCATACTACAGATCACCGCATTATTAGACAATCCTTCATTTATTTGGTAATGATTGAAATAATAAGGCTGAGCATAAGTGTTCGCAGTAAAAAAAAGATACGCGAAATAAAGAAGCAACAGTTTAATTTTTATCATGTCTATAATTGGGAATTGATACAAAATAGCAACATTATGAAACGATTTCGATGATCAATATTTTCTAAATTTAGGATTTTAGTACTTGCAAAGATGAAGATAAAAAATATAAAAGTAAATCATAACTTTTATATACAATTATTTCATTTATTGATCAACTAAATCGCTTAAGTTGATCAATAGTGTTTCAATTATAAACCATAATCAAGCCGTCAAAATAAAGTAAATATGAAGAGAAGAATGAAGTATATAGGTATGGTCAGTATCCTTTTCGTTGTACTAGGGTGTCAGCAAAAGAATACCACTAAGGCTGAACCTGCGATGACCATGCATATGGATAGCAACGCATTTGCAGGGAAAATAAATGATCAAGAGGTGCATTTATTTGAATTGAAAAATAAACAGGGCGTACAGGCCTATTTGACCAATTTTGGAGCACGTATTGTAGGGCTTTGGGTACCGGATAAACAGGGTAATTTACGGGATGTAGTTTTAGGTTTTGCAAAGGCTACTGATTATAATAACCCTGCTGAACCGTATTTTGGAACAATTGTCGGTCCATTTGGAAATCGGATCGCAAAGGGATCGTTTCAATTGGATGGACAATCTTACCAATTACCCGTTAACAATGGTGCCAATACTTTACATGGCGGGTTTAATGGCGTTCATTTTGCCAATTGGACAGTAAAATCTAAAAATGATTCATCGATCACATTTGCCTATACTTTACCAGATCGATCGGAAGGGTTTCCTGGAAATATAGCGATGGAAGTAACGTACGGTCTAAATGAGGAAAATGAATTGACAATTGCTTATCAGGCCCAATCGGATAAGAAAACAGTAATAAACCTCACCAATCATGCTTATTTTAATTTAAATGGAGAAGGTGGTGGATCTATATTAAATCATCAGATTAGATTATTTGCGGATGAATTTACGCCCGTTGATAGCACGTTGATCCCAACTGGAAAACTGGAGAAAGTAATCGGAACACCTTTTGATTTTACCGTCAAAAAAGCGATTGGTCGAGATATTAATGCTAATGATCGCCAGCTATTTTATGGCAAGGGGTATGATCATAATTTTGTTTTAAATAAACAAAAAGAAGGAGACTGGTACAAAGCAGCTCAGGTTATGGGCGATCAGTCCGGAATTGTGATGGATATTTTGACCGAAGAACCAGGAATTCAATTTTACAGTGGCAATTTTATGAATGAAAAAGTCCAGTTAAAAAATGGTAAAAAAGACTCGTTCAGAACGGCATTTTGTTTAGAGCCACAACATTTTCCAGATTCTCCAAATCAATCCAATTTTCCTTCAACAGTGTTAATTCCTGGTCAAATCTATAAGACGAAATCGCTGTACCGATTTTCCGTTTATTAATGAGCGCTATTTTTTTACGAGAGAACCAAGCACTTTTCCTATAAAGGAAAGTGCTTTTTCAGGTATTCATTGGGAAATTTTTTACCTGATATAACCAAATGATACAAATACGCACATTATTGAGAAGATAAGCAAGCTAAAGTGCCTTGTTAAATCTTAAATTTGGATAACCAGTAATTAAACACAATAACCTGATAAGAGGTCCATTATTATTTTTCATATACCTGTATTATAAATGTGTTGAGTAGGAAGATAGAATAACTTAAAAACTATTTCTTGGTTCCAAAATTAAACTTGTTATGATCATAAAAAAAATAGTTTTATTAGTTTTTTCAGTATGTATTTGGATTTCGACATCCGCTCAAAAAGGATCTGTTGCAGTTGTTGAACAGTTACCTATAAACGGGGAAAGTATCAATTATATCAATAATAGACTACCACTAAAGCAAAATGTATTACTCAAAATTCCTGTAGGTAATATTGTCCCCACGGGTTGGCTGGGTAAATATTTAGCATTGCAAAAAGAGGGATTGACAGGGCATTTAGGAGAGATCAGTGCCTGGTTGTCCAAGAAAAATAATGCTTGGTTGAGTCCTGATGGCAAAGGTGATTTTGGTTGGGAAGAAGTTCCTTATTGGTTAAAAGGATATGCACATCTCGGCTATATCTTAAAAGATCCTAAAATTTTGGCTGAATCTAAAATTTGGTTAGACGGCGCTATTCAAAGTCAGCGTCCCGATGGCTACTTTGGTCCCTTGATCCTGAGGAATAATAAACCCGATTTATGGGGCAATATGATCATGCTTTGGTGTCTGCAATCTTATTATGAATACAGTCTTGATCCTCGGGTACTCGATCTGATGACCAAATATTTCAAATGGCAGCTGCAACTTCCAGATAGTTTCTTTTTAAAAGATTATTGGGAAAATAGCCGTGGTGGAGACAATTTGTTGTCCGTGTATTGGTTATACAATCGCACCCCAGGAAATGAATGGTTGATGGAATTGGCTGATAAAATTCACCGCAATACGGCAAATTGGAAACAGATTAATGATTTACCCAATTGGCATAATGTGAATGTTGCACAATGTTTTCGTGAGCCAGCAACTTATTATTTAAAAAGTCAATCTCCAGATGATTTGAAAGCTACCTATGACAATTTTCATTTTGTCAGACAGGTGTTTGGGCAGGTACCTGGTGGTATGTTTGGAGCGGATGAAAATGCCCGTCCAGGTTACACAGATCCACGACAAGGAGTCGAAACCTGTGGGATGGTAGAACAGATGGCTTCCAATGAAATTTTACTAGGTATCACCGGAGATCCTTTCTGGGCAGATCATGCAGAAGATGTCGCATTCAACACCTATCCTGCAGCAGTAACAGCAGATTTTAAGGCATTACGATATATTACAAGTCCCAATATGAGTATTAGCGATAGTCACAACCACGCTCCAGGGATTGATAATAGTGGACCTTTTTTGATGATGAATCCCTTTAGTTCAAGATGTTGTCAGCATAATCATAGCCAAGGTTGGCCCTATTATGCCGAACACCTATATATGGGAACAAATGATAATGGGGTCGCAGCAGTGCTTTATGCAGCATCCAAAGCAGATGTGAAAGTCGCTAATAATCAACGTGTATATATTCAGCAAGAAACGAATTATCCATTCGACGAGACGATCTCATTTAAAATAACAACAACGTCCAAGCAAGTTGAGTTTCCTTTTTATCTGCGGATTCCTGCCTGGACAAAAAATATTAAGCTTAAAATCAATGGTAAAACTACCGATATCGTCGGCAATGGAAAGTATATCAAAGTAGATCGTATGTGGAAAGATGGTGATCTGATGGAGTTGGTCTTGCCTATGGAAATCGAAGTTAAACAATGGGCTGCAAATAAAAACTCAGTCAGTATCAATCGAGGACCGTTGACCTACGCTTTGAAAATAAAAGAAAATTATATTCAGAAGGATAGTAAAGAATCGGCTATAGGGGATTCCAAATGGCAAGAGACTGCTGATCCTTCCAAATGGCCTTCTTTTGAAATACTTCCGCAGAGTGATTGGAACTTCGGATTATTACCAGAGCAATTGACAGATTTAAAACAATTGAAAGTAGTAAAAAAAGCATGGCCAAAAGATGGATTTCCCTTTGAAGCCCATGCAGTACCCATTTCAATTCTAGTGAAAGCGAAGAAAATTCCCGAATGGAAGATTGATGCTCATGGACTGACTGCTGTGTTGCCTCTCAGTCCAGTAAGTACCGAAACAAAAATACAGGAAGTGGAATTGATTCCTATGGGAGCGGCACGATTACGGATCGCGGCTTTTCCAACTGTAAAATAGTAATATATATAAAGATTTTAATGATTACACGTTTATTATGATGAAGAAAACCTTATTATTTGCAAGCTTATTGATGACCGTACAGATGAACTTTGCACAAGAGTGGAAACCTGCAGGTTCGCGCATTTTAACTTCTTGGGGAGAACAAGTGAATGTTCAAAAACCTCATTCCGAGTATCCAAGACCACAGCTTGTCCGATCAAACAATTGGCAAAATCTAAATGGACTTTGGAAGTATGCCATCACAGCTGTCGATGCTAAGGAAATTCCAACCCAATGGGAAGGTGATATCTTAGTGCCTTTTGCAGTTGAATCAGCTTTGTCTGGTGTAGGAAAAGAAGTGGGTAAGGATAAAGCATTGTGGTATAATAATAGCATTAGTTTAGATAAAGCGGTTCAAAAAAATAAAGTCTTATTACATTTTGGTGCTGTAGATTGGCAGTGTGATGTATTTGTCAATAAGCAACTGGTCGGGAGGCATGAAGGTGGATTCGATCCCTTTACGATGGATATTTCTGCATTTCTTAAAAAAGGAACCAAACAAGATATTGCTATTCGGGTATGGGATCCAACAGATGATGGTCCTCAACCACGCGGGAAACAAGTGAATCATCCCAATGGAATTTGGTACACACCAGTGACTGGGATATGGCAGACAGTGTGGTTAGAGAGTGTTCCGCAAAGTCACATTGTCAGTACCAAGCAAACTCCGCAATTGGATGAAGGGAATTTGACATTTGAGGCTTTAGTAGCCGTCAGTCAACCAGGTGACCAGATTAAGGTAAAAGCCTTAGATGGTAATCGAGTCATGCAGGAACAATCGGGTGAGCCCAACCATATGTTTACCATTGCTATTCCAAATGCTGAGCCTTGGTCTCCTTCCAATCCAAAGCTATACGATCTAGAAGTTCAACTACTGCGAAAGGGTAAGGTGATCGATCAGGTAAAAAGTTATTTTGCAATGCGTAAAATCTCGATGCAAAAGGATAAAGACGGTATTCAACGTCTCCTGTTAAATAATCAGTTTACATTTCAATATGGACCATTGGATCAAGGTTGGTGGCCAGATGGCTTGCATACTGCACCTTCTGATGAAGCCTTGAAATTTGATGTCGTTAAGACTAAGGAAATGGGATTTAATATGATCCGGAAACATATAAAAGTTGAACCTGCACGTTGGTATCGTCACTGCGATAGTATTGGTATGTTGGTGTGGCAAGATATGCCAAGTGGTGATCTTGGAGGTAATAACTGGGATATGCAACCGGGGAAAATTTCAGGAGGTGATCGTGACAAAACCCGATCAGCAATATCAGAACAATATTATCGCAAAGAATGGAAAGCAATTATGGAAGTGTTACATAATTTTCCAAGCATAGTCATTTGGGTACCTTTCAATGAAGCATGGGGGCAATTTAAGACGAAGGAAATTACTGAATGGACCATTGCAAATGACCCCTCTCGTTTGGTAAACAGTGCTAGTGGTGGTAATTTCATGGAAACGGGACATATGCTCGATATCCATAATTATCCTGATGCCGCCATGCCCGACCCGTCTTTATTTGGAGCCAACCAAGTATTGGCATTAGGAGAATTTGGCGGCTTAGGTTTACCTATAGAAGGTCATTCTTGGCAGCAAAAGGACAATTGGGGGTATCAAAGTTTTAAAAACAAAACAGAGTTACTAGATCGGTATAAAAGACTCATCCATGATTTAAACCGTTTAATTCCAATGGGACTATCAGCTGCTGTTTATACACAGACCACAGATGTAGAAGTGGAAACAAATGGCCTGATGACCTATGATCGAAAAGTAATGAAAATGCCTGAAAGTGAACTGAAGGCAATTCATAAGCCGCTGTATGATTTTTTAATTAAACGTTAGTGTAATAGTCCAACTCACTTGAATATTATGGGGTAAAGAGGCTCATGTAATCGCTGGGATTTTAAAGCTACAGCGGTCTTAGGTGGTTACTTCATCAAAAATATGAGTAGACAAGGAAAAAAGTAAAACAGATTTAGATAGGTTGGTTTGTAGGGCCTTGCGCATACCTGTATGCCGCAAGGTCCTTTTTTATGACCACGTATCCAATATCTTAAGACATCAAATGAATCGGGGATCACATGAATCAAACAAATATTATCGGACGTTGTTTAGTCATCATTTTTATTGTTTATTTTTCGATTGCATGCGGTAGCCTAGGTTACAGGGAACGAAATTTAACAGATAGTAAGATTACGAACAAGGGTGGTGCGACATATCTGAATCCAGTATTTGAGCCAATACTTGCAGATCCAACTGTGATCAAAGATCCTGAGACCCCTTATTTCTATGCCTATGGCACTGCAGATAATTGGGGAGATCAACGAGGAGAACGTCTCGTATCTATACTACAATCCAAAGATCTAGTTCATTGGAAATGGATAGGTACGGCTTTTCAAAAGAAACCATCTTGGAAAGCTTCGGGAGGAATCTGGGCTCCTGATGTTGTCAAGGTAAAAAACAAATACTTGCTTTACTATGCCTTTTCCACTTGGGGAGACCCCAATCCGGGCATCGGTGTTGCGGTTGCAGATCGGCCTGTTGGTCCATTCTTAGATCAGGGTAAATTATTTGATAGTCAAGAGATTCAGGTTCCCAATTCTATAGATCCACATTTCTTTGTCGATAAGGGGATTAATTATCTTTTCTGGGGAAGTTTTAGCGATGCCCATACGCAAGGCACGTATGGAATTCCACTTACACGGGACGGACTACATGTTTCTGATTTACAGCAAAAGTTTAAGGTAGCTGCCGGAGATTTTGAAGCTGTTATGATTCACAAACGAAAAGGGTATTACTATTTCTTTGGTTCAAAAGGTTCTTGTTGTGAAGGGGCTAAGAGCACTTATCATATGATGGTGGGGCGTTCAAAAAAATTGCAAGGCCCTTATTATGACAAAGAGGGACGAGATTTGAAAATTAGGGGTGCCGGCACACTATTGCTTCAAGGTAATGACCACTTTGTGGGCACGGGGCACAATTCAAGAATCATCACAGATGACAACGGTATAGACTGGATGCTATACCATGGTATAGATCCCAAGCAAAGTAAAGTCTCTTCAGGTGGTAATAGACGAGTTCTACTATTAGATCAGATTAAGTGGATCGCAGGTTGGCCAGTAGTGGAAAATCAAACCAGTAGCCATATGACCAAAGCAGCACCTTTTTTTAAATCGATATTATAATCGGTATGAACCAACATGATCGATGACCCCTTCGTCGATATTTTCAAAAGCAACAAGCTCATGTAAAGGGTATATGTGCTCAAAACAGATGAATGAAACGCCTGTTGTGGTTATGTTCAATTAAATGAAGCTCTGGCTTCCGTCTATTGCAACTAGATAAATTAATCATCTGGAATTAAACGATCCATTTCCTTATTTCTATAATAGGGAAATGGATTTTTATTTTAAACAGGGTTTCATCTCTCATGGATTGGTATGATACTAATAAGCAGACTATTGAGATGAATTGATAGTATCAATTTTATTACATTGATTATTTTTGATTAATCAATTATAGAATTAAACCTTCTGAAATACATTTAGAGATTTATTTATGCCGTATGCTATTTGTCATGAGCAAGAAGCAACTTTTATAGATTCATATGCTGCTTTTTTGGACGCAGGGATATACTGTAAAAACGAGTATGAATCAGTACACTAATGTGATTTTGAAGAGGCTAATTTTTGAAAGGAAATTATAAAAATAACAGATTATAAATCGTCGAGTTGAAGCCATTATCAGGTCTTTTTTTTAACATCAAAAGCTAATACCATTTAGCTTTAATAGTATTAACCAATTATGCAGATATCAATTTTAAACGCCTCTTGGATAAGAGCTTTGTCGATACGGTCATACGTTCGTCCCAAAGAAGATGAAACAAAATTGTTCATGACACCGCCTTAATATCAGCTAATCATCCAATAGTGAGTATAAATTTCATGAATGATTTATTCACTAATCAGGTCATACGAGGATAAGTTTTTATCATCGATCATCGGGTTTGTTAGGAAGAAAGCAGAATGATATGACCATTCTTCAAAACTCGAACATAAATTTTAACCAAATTATATTTTATGATAACTAACCAATTTATTAAAAGCAATAGGTGGTTCCTAAGCAATATGCTATGGGCATTTATTGTACTTACTATTGGATTAGGGGGCTGTAAGGATGACAGTAAGATTGTCATCGAGACCATACCCTTTGATCCTTCTAAACCTGTTGTCGTGTCCGATTTTAGTCCTAAATCGGGAGGTATGGGGCAACGCCTCGTTATCTATGGGCAAAATTTTGGGAATGATCCTACCCATGTACACGTACTTATTGGTGGAAAGCAGGCAAAGGTAATAAGTGTACTCGGAGAGTCACTCTACTGCCTAGTTCCAAGACAAGCGTTTAATGGCGACATTGAAGTGCGGGTGGGAGATCCAGCTCAACAAGCTGTGGGGAAATCTGCAAAACCTTTTGACTATCAACGTAAAATGGTTGTATCAACCATTATTGGATACCGAAACTCACGTGGTGATGAACCATGGAGGGACGGAAAATTTAAAGATGCCGACCAAAGTAAAATGGCCAGTGGATTTTGGGAACCTTCTTTTATGAAATTTGATCCCGTCAATCCCAAGCATCTTTGGATGACATTTGACAATAATAATGGACTTTACTTGATCAATTTTGCGGATAGTACCGTAACCAAAAAACGTTCAGATTTTGACCGTCCTCGTAGTATAGATTTTACGATTGATCATAAATATATGATTATAGCAGAAGACCGCGGTGGAGAAAATGACCGAGCGACTTACAGATTATCGCGTGATCGACAATGGCAGGATAGAGAAGTGCTGACCACCTATCGGCAGTGTAATGGAGCCTCTGTTCATCCTATTAATGGGGAGATGTATTTTAATAGTTATGAAAAAGGACAATTTTTTCGCTTCGATCTCAATAAATATTTTAATCAAGGACTTGGTGTTAAGGATTTTGAACAATTGTTTGTCGTTCACGATCCCCAATGGGAATATAAGATTTTGATTCATCCTACAGGAAACTACGCATACATTGTCGTCATTAACCAGCACTATATTCTTCGTGTGGATTACAATTGGGAAAAGAAACAATTCAATCAACCGTACTTGGTTTGTGGTCAACTTAGGGGAGCTGGTTATGAAGATGCAGTAGGTTCATCTGCCAGACTGAGAAATCCTTATCAGGGTGTATTTGTGAAAAATCCAAAATATGTCGCTGATGGTAAGACCGATGAATATGATTTCTATTTTACAGATCAACAGAATCATGCTATCCGTATCCTGAAGCCCGATGGGAGTGTGACTACTTTTGCAGGACGAGGTAGTTCCAGTATAAATGCTAATCCATATGGTTACGTAGATGGAGATCTGAGGCAGGAAGCACGTTTTGACAGACCTTCCGGTATCGCTTATAATGAGGCCGAAGGTGCATTTTACATTGGAGATCAATCGAATCGCCGAATCCGTAAAATAGCACTTGAAGAAATGGATCAAAGTATTAACGAATAATCAGTGGTTTTCATAATGAAAAAATTCTTAATAATAGCGATGTTACTGCTTGGCTTCACCTATAGTGTGTTGGCTCAAGAGATTGTCGAAGTAACCGGTGTCGTCACTGATGCCCAAAAACAACCCTTAGTAGGGGTTAGTATTTTTGTAACCGATTCACCGGGATTAGGTACGGTTACAGATAGCAATGGTCGGTATAAAATCAAAGTAGAACGATATAAACGATTGACATTTTCTTATATCGGATATATCAAACAAGAAGTGCTGATCAAAGATGTTTTTGCTATTAATATGGCACTTGAAAAATCAGAAATGAGCGTGCTGGATGAAGTTGTGATCACAGGAACGGGTGCTCAAAAACAATTGACATCGACAGGAGCTGTGAGTAGTGTAAATGTCGATAATTTGAAATCCAATCCAACTTCGAGCTTATCCAATGCATTAGCAGGAAATGTACCAGGAGTGATGGCTATGATGCAATCTGGACAACCTGGAAAAAATATTTCCGAATTCTGGATTCGTGGTATTTCCACGTTTGGAGGTGGCACAGGTGCCTTGGTTTTAGTCGATAATATCGAGCGTAATATCAACGATATCAATATTGAAGATATCGAGTCCTTCTCCGTATTGAAAGATGCTGCCGTAACAGCAATTTATGGTTCTAGAGGAGCAAATGGAGTTATTCTCATCACGACTAAGCGGGGTAAAGAGGGGAAAATCAATATCAATTTTAAAGATGAAACGATTTACAATACCCGTACGATCACTCCTCAATTTGAAGATGGTGTTACCTACGCTAATCTCTTAAATGAATCGCGTATTACCCGTAATCAGGCACCAATCTATCAACCTGAAGAATTAGAAATTTTGAGATTAGGATTGGATCCAGATTTATATCCTAATGTAGATTGGCAAGATCTGTTGCTCAAAGATGGTGCAATGACTTACAGAGCCAATCTCAATATGAGTGGTGGTGGACCTACAGCGCGCTATTTTGCTTCAGGTAGTTATGTTGATGAAGGTGGAATGTATAAGATCGATGAAACATTGCGTAATGATTATAACACCAATGCCAATTACAAACGTTGGAATTACCGTTTGAATACCGATTTTAATATCACTAAAACAACGGTCGCTAAAGTTGGTGTTGCAGGATCTTTAGACAAACGAAACAGTCCAGGGATGGGTGATGATGATTTTTGGGGCGTACTGTTTGGATATTCGCCCATCCGTACACCAGTTATGTACTCGAATGGTTATGTACCTGCGATCGGTACAGGTAATCAAACTAATCCCTGGGTAGTTGCCACGCAGACGGGCTTTAATGAAAACTGGACTAATAGTATTCAGACTAACGTTTCCATTGAGCAGAATTTTGATTTTATTACCAAAGGCCTTCGGGCCAGAGGGATTGTCGGATTTGATACCAACAATAAAAGTAATATATCTCGCCGTAAATGGCCTGAGCAGTGGCGTGCCGAGCGAGCGCGCGATGAAAATGGGAACCTCATTTTTACGCATGTGTCCAATCCCAGCGAAATGTTTCAAATGAGTAGTGCAGAAGGTGAAAGACGTGAATTTTTGGATTTAATGTTCAATTATGACCGAAGTTTTGGCCACCATAATATCGGGGGTGTCATCCGGTTTACACGTGACGCTCTGGTAAATACCGTAAACATCGGTGGTGATATTAAAAATGGAATTTCTAGACGCAATCAAGCGCTCGCAGGAAGGGTGACCTATAACTGGAAAAATAGATACATTACTGACTTCAATTTTGGTTACACCGGTTCAGAAAATTTCGCTATAGGACAGCAGTATGGTTTTTTTCCAGCAGTTTCTGCTGCCTGGAATGTATCAGAAGAACCCTTTATCAAGGAAAACTTGGATTGGGTGAACATGTTTAAGATCCGTTATTCGTGGGGTCGTGTCGGCAATGATCAACTGAGAGTTAATGGCAATCAGGAGCGCTTCCCTTATTTATATACTGTCGAAGAAATCTGGCGTAGGAATAGTGATGGAAGTTTTGCTTTAGATGGTTCAGGCAACAGGATACCAGATGGGGGGTACCAATGGGCTGACTATGGGTTCAATAGATACTATCAAGGAATGAAATATGCGCAAGTAGCATCACCCTATGTGACATGGGAAATGGCAACAAAACAAAATCTAGGATTCGATATCTCCCTATTTAAAGATAAGATTATTGCCAACCTTGATTTCTTCGATGAAGAGCGTACAGGGATCTATATGGAACGCAGATTTTTACCTGCGATCGTTGGACTAGAGAGTACACCTCGGGCCAATGTAGGTGCGGTGCAGTCACGAGGATTCGACGGAAGATTTGAGTATAAGCAAACTCTTGGAGCATTCCATATTACCGCACGAAGTAACATCACCTATAGTAAGAATATCATTTTAGAAAGAGATGAGGAGAACAATGTGTACGGTTATCAGAATGAACGTGGTTTTCGTGTCGATCAAGCTAAAGGATTAGTGGCTTTAGGTCTCTTCAAGGATTATGATGATATCCGCAACAGTCCGACCCAAACTTTCGGAAATTATCAACCGGGAGATTTGAAATATAAAGATATCAATGGTGATGGAGTAATTGATGATGGTGATCGTGTTCCAATTGGCGCGACCAGAAGACCAAATTTAATTTATGGTGTCGGTGCTTCGGTCAGTTGGAAATCGATTGATCTCAATGTGCATTTTCAAGGAGCAGGAAAATCTACTTTTTCCACTTATGGCAAAACGGTACATGCATTTAGTGAAGGCGAGTGGGGTCAAGTCATGAAAGGTGTGATGGGCGATAACCGTTGGATTTCTGCAGATATCTCAGGAGATCCTGCTACTGAAAATCCCAATGCTTCTTATCCTCGGTTAAGTTATGGTCAAAACCCAAATAACTTTAGAGAGTCTACTTATTGGCTTAGAAACGGTCAATACCTTCGTCTCAAAACGTTGGATATCGGTTACTCCATACCCAAGTCATTGGCTAATCGGATCAAGACCAATAACATCCGTATTTTCCTTGTTGGAAGCAATTTACTGACTTGGTCAAAATTTAAGCTTTGGGATCCTGAACTTGCCAGCCCCAGAGGTGAAGACTATCCATTGCCTAAATCATTTACGTTAGGTATAAATGTTAATCTATAAATTGAAGAGAAATGCAAAAGAAGATATATTCCATGCTATTATTTGTATTATGCACAAGTTTTATTTCCTCCTGTAAAAAGAATTACCTCGAATCTGATCAATACTTCAAGGATCGGATTACGATTGAAAAAGTCTTTAAAAGTAAAGTTTATACAGAAGAATGGCTAGCACATGTTTTTGAGGAATTAAAAGGGGAAAATGTTGATGTAGCCAGTAAAGGGCTTACTCCGCATAATTTTGCCGATGATATGTATTATGGTGATCGGGATCGGGATTTTGACCCTTCAAAGAACGAGCTATCTTATAACATGTTCAAAATGGGGCTTTATACTGAAAATGATAAACAAGGCAGCTGGACCCAGTCTTATCGGGGCATTCGCAATGCTACGACCTTTATTCATAATGTGTATATGAATACAGAAATGACTGCAGCTGAGATCGAAGATTATCGAGGGCAAGCTCGTTTTGGTAGAGCTTATCTGTACTGGTTACTCTTACGTAAATATGGTCCGATACCATTATTACCTGATGAAGGAATCGATTATACCAAAAGTTATGATGACATTGCTACAGCACGTAATACCTACGAGGAATGTGCCACATTTATTGCGGATGAGCTATTACTAGCTGCTAAAGAAATGGAAAAGCTGGGGATGAACCGTGGTCAGGATGGCTCTGCGCGTCCGAGTTGCGGGGCAGCATTGGCTACGCGTGCCAAAGTCTTGCTTTATGCTGCAAGTCCGCTAGCGAATGGAAACACATCCAGTTTTGCGGCAAGATTGATTGATGATGCCGGCAGAAAATTACTTTCAGCCGACTACCAAGAAGAGAAATGGGCAAAGGCTGCTGCTGCGGCAAGAGATGTGATTGAACTAGGCGTATATAGACTGTATTGGGTTCCAATACAAGAAACAGGTGATGAAGCGACTGTTGTTCCTCCTAAAGACAATAATTTTTCAGGAAAGAATTGGCCAGAAGGTTGGGCAAATATCGATCCTGCCAAATCATATGCACAAGTGTTTGACGGGACATTGCAAGCTTCAGGAAATCCGGAACTTATTTTTACAAGAGGTAACAATCAAGATGGTGAGAGTATTGCTGCTATGGTTATCCATCAGTTGCCTCGTTCTGCAACCGGATGGAATACGCATGGGCTTACTCAAAAGCTTGTTGACGCCTACTACATGAATGATGGGAAAGACGCTCCCGGTAAAGATAGCGAGATCGGACGCGGTAATGGATCAAACCGTTTAAGCGGTTATGTATCTGCTGACGACTATAAATTAGGGAAATATAAGCCCTTGAGAGAAGGTGTTTCTTTACAATATGCAAATAGAGAGCCTCGTTTTTATGCTTCTGTTGCTTATAATGGTAGCTTCTGGACCTTACTCAATGAAACCTTGGAACGCAACCGCAATCAGCAAGTATTTTATTATCGTGATGATACTAAGGGCAATGGCTTCAATTCTTCTAATGCATATTGGCTACGTACAGGTTTTGGAGTGAAAAAATTCGTTCATCCTAGTGATACTTACGAAGGTGGAAGCGCAGCCCGTGTCATTTCAAAAGCGGAACCGGCCATTCGTTACGCGGATATTTTGTTGGGTTATGCTGAAGCGTTAAATGAACTCAGTGGTTCCTACAATATTCCATCATGGCGAGGTACAACTTATGCGATCAGTCGGGATATTAACCAGATGCAGCGCGGTATTCATCCGGTTCGAATCCGCGGTGGTGTACCCGACTATCCCGCACAGGTGTATAGTAGCAAAGTGGAGTTAAGAAAGACATTAAAGCGAGAACGTTTTATCGAATTGATGGGAGAGGGACAGCGTTACTATGACCTACGTCGTTGGATGGATGCACCTACAGAGGAGGCTTTGCCAGTTTATGGCTGTAACATTCTGATGAATGCTCAGGAGAGAGATCTCTTTCATAGACCAGTAGCTGTATGGACACTTAAAACAACCTTTGCTGATAAAATGTGGTTTTGGCCGATCAGTCATAGCGAACTTAAACGCAATAAGCGATTGACACAAAACCCAGGGTGGACTTACAATGATTAAATATAGGTGATTCAAAGTTGCGTGAGCTAATTGTTATAAAATAGTTATGAATGTGGTGAAATTAGCTTACGTATATTCTAAAATCGTAAATAATAAAATACTCAAGTGAAATGTTTTTAAAAGGTAAGAGTTGCACTAAACTCCTATATGCACTTTAGAACCTACACTTATAAAAATAAATTGTCCAATGAAAAAAATAGATATACAAGTATTGCTACTCTCCTTGCTGCTCGTATTTAGCGGTTGCAATGATGAATGGAAAGATGAGCAATTTGAAAACCTGGTTTCATTTAAGGCTCCTTTGACAAGTGAAGGTGTTTCTAATATCTACGTTCGTTATAAAGGAGATCAGAAAACAACTTTCATGTTACCCATGATCGTTAGCGGATCGACTATAAATGATAAAAATATGACCGTTCAAATTCGTGTCGATACCGATACATTGAAAGTGCTGAATTATGAACGCTTTCAAAATAGAGCGGATTTTTATTATCGCGAGCTCACCAGTCAATACTTTTCCATGAATCCGTCAGTTAATATCAAATCTGGAGAAAGCACCGCTTTAATGCCGATAGATTTTACGCTCAAAAATATTGATATGGTCGATAAGTGGGTACTCCCTCTAACCATCTTAGATGATGCTTCCAGTGGATACAAGGCTAATCCACGAAAACATTATCGAAAAGCACTATTGCGGATCTATCCTTTTAATAATTACTCAGGAACCTATAGTGGTACTGCCTTGAAAACAAATATGGAGGGATATGAAAATGAAACTCCGATTGTTAAAAGTGAGATCAGGAGCTATGTGGTTGATGAAAATACGATTTTCTTTTATGCAGGAAATATAGATGAGGAACGACAAGATCGTGGTAAATATAAAATTTATGCAACTTTTAATGAAACTGGTGGGGTCAGCTTTCGTGCTGATAATCCCAATATCAATTTTAAAGTGAATAAAGATGCTAGCTATACGATTTCAGAACAGAAGGATGCGGTACGCCCTTATCTATTGCATCGCTACATCGCCATCAATAATATCGACTATCAATTTACCGATTATACAATGGTTCCAAATGTTGATATTAAATATAAAGTAACGGGTTCATTGATTTTACAGCGCCGATTGAATACCGAGATTCCTGACGAAGATCAGTCAATCGAATGGTAAAAAGAAAGACTAGACGGGTCAAGGGGAAAAAGATTTTGGTGATTTAGTTTGTAGGGAATGCGGAGTGTAAAAGCTTCGCATTTTTTGTTTCAGGTTCGCGATCAGTTCTGATAGGAGCCTATAGATTTCACCAGGCTACCACTTGACTAGATCTGAATAGTAGTGGCCTGGTGAAAATGGAATGGATTTTTTAATCAAAAACATGAAGTTTTTAAACATGTGCTTAAAACTTGCTCGAATATGCGCTATCGATTCAGGATCGGTTCGTTTGTCTGAGCTAAGCGCTGTGAACCATTATTGGCAGGACATGAAATATCATCTGTAGCATCATAGATTAATGTTTGACCTTCTTTTATTAATCCTTCAGGCACATAAATTTGAATACGTGTTATACTGTACCCACTAGGGAAATACCGAATATAATAACCATCAGGATGTAATGTCCAAATTCCACTTGGCGTATCTGTCCGTAGGGGAGCCATACCCGCCAAAATTGCATACTGCTCAAATTCTTCATAAGAATAATTGCCGGATGATACCAAGTTTCGGATGTTATTTTCCGCTTCAAAGACTGCGCGTAGTGATGCCGGTAATTGTTCTTTTGCAGCTTGCATGGCATCAAAAGGTAAAATACCCAATGCACCTCCTTCCAATTGTAATAATTGCTTTGGCGTGAGCAAGATTAAAGCTGTTTCTTTGACAGATCCTGCGTAGTCAATAAATTTAGTTCGTGCAATGATGGTCCATAAAAGCATTTGGATATCACTTTGTTCAACCTCAGGATGTTGTTCTGCGCTTTTGAGAATAGCCACGACTACATCTCTTTTTTTACCTAATGTAGGAGCATACATGTAACCATCACCCGATGATGGGGCATGCGTACCAGCTTTCAGACAATAACTTTTGTTTGTCATCTCATAATGACCCGCCTGTAGGATAAAACCATCTTTTCCATTACGTGATAATTCCTGCAAAGGTTTAAAGGTCGCATCTTGTTCAAATTCTGGCATTTGTTCTCCCTTGCGGTCTACATCTTCAAAATTTGTCGTAATGGCTTCTGGTTCCTTTAATAGTTTATCCAAACCTAAAACTTGCGCCCCTTTACTAGTTGCTGCTTTACTTACTTTATTAAGTAAGCCACCAAATTGTGCCGAGACAGCATGTGTGCTGAGCATTAAACAACATGAAACTGATATTTTTAATACAGTTTTCAGAATTTTCATAACGATTATATTTTAGTTAGGTTTATTTTTTTAGTAAAGTATTTCTTTAGGAATATGAAGATTGTATTATTATAAATCATAAAAAAGATTTGCGCAAGGCAAAATCAATATCGCAATTAAAAGTTTTCAAAACATATATCAATAATAATAGGTATAAATCTAGTTATATTTTTTTATGAAATAAAAAAATCCTTCCAATAATTGCCTGTCATTCTAGCCATTATCAGCGTAGAAAAGGGAATAGAATACGAGGACTATTTTAATAATCTGAAAAATATTTCTTAGTTTTATTTGGTTCGATTTCGAATCTTACATATCCATACTTAAGTCGTGTTATCTAAATGCCTTCACATGAAAAGAATATTGTCATCCTATTATTTTATTACTTTTTTAGGTTTCTTTTTTTTATCACTAATTAGTGAGGCAAGGGGGCAGGATAGCATTCCTACCAAACGAGATACGGTAAAGGCAGACTTTGTCTCTCGAATGGAAACTTTTTTTCAAGAATCATCGAAAAAAAGTTTGATTGATTTGGAACAAGATCGAGCGACTATTAGACAAAATAAAGTATTTGAAGAAATCAAAATTCTCTCCAGACAGGCGGGTGCTTTTTTAAAAAAAGGATTTGATACTGTGGCATTAAAAGTTGAAATGGATCAAGTTACAAAATGGCATCAGCTCGCTCAAGATGGTGTTTTTGAAAATAAGGGTTCGTCACAAACTTCTAGAAACTTGACCACTACCTACAATATTTTGAATGCACTTCAAGTCGAGGTAAAAGTGTATAAGAACGATTTAGATAATTATCAGTCCAAGCTGGTTAATTATCGATTACAGATCGACTCCCTATCCGATGATAAATCACTATTTGTTTTATCACGAGACTCATCGAATTTAAGGCAATATTTAAACAGATTAATGATACTAGCGAAGGAAATATCGCCTGTTATCGATAAGTTGAGTCAAAATATTAATGGAATACAGATCATGCAAAATCGCGTTAATTTGGAACTTCTGAAGTTAGAAACAGATATGGATGAAATCCGATATTACCAACAACAGATTTCCAATAGAAATTTTGCTAAAGAGTTTGCCGCACTTTGGGAAGAAAGTAACTATGACCGTCCCTTACAGGAAGTCCTTTATTTTTCGATGGTTAAAACAAAACTTCTGATCACATATTATATAAAGGCGCATTGGGGTAAAATGATTATTTTATTGATCACTATTGGAATTGTTGTATCCTACTTACTTGCTTTAAGGAGCGAAATAAAAAGAGAACTGATCAATGAATATGATAAAAGTCTACTTTTAAATGCTCCTGTTTTTTCAGGTGTTGCTATAGCATTAGGGGTTGGACAATTTTTGTTTCCTAGTCCACCATTTGTTTTTTCAACGATTATCTTGTTTATAATAGGGGTATTGATTTCCTTTATTTTTAGAAAATATATCACAAAATATTGGCTGGGTATCTGGTTAACCATATTTACCTTGTATACATTAGCTGCTGTCGATAATCTTATTTTACAGGCATCACGTCCTGAAAGATGGGTGATGATTTTCCTATCAACAGCAAGCGCTCTTGTTGGATTGTTTGCATTATTAAACAGAAAGCAGCATCATAAACTTCAGGAGCAGTGGATTCTTTTTCCGATCTGCTTGATGACTTTTATGGAAATTACATCGATCGGTCTCAACTTATTTGGTCGTCTCAATGTGGCTAAATTGTTGATGGTTACAGGCTTAATGAATGTTGTGGTAGCCATTGTTTTTCTATGGGTGATACGTTTGGTAAACGAAGGATTAACCTATGTTTCCATGATCTATACCAAACAAGAAAGGAGGTTTTTATATATTAATTACAATAGAGTCGGGAAGCGAGCTCCTGTATTTTTTTATATAACCTTGATCGCCGGATGGTTTATCTTGGTAGGGCGAAACTTTTACGAATTTAGATTGCTCGCGGAACCACTTAACGAATTATTTTTCAACGAGCATCAATTAGGTACGTATACATTTTCGGTTTATAATATCCTCGTATTTTTTTTAATTATGTTTGGAGCGACTATGCTTTCCAAAGTGGTTTCTTTTTTTGCTTCTGATCCACAATGGCGCAATCATGATGAGAAGAAAGATACTAGTTTTCATATCGGGAGTTGGATCCTTCTTATTCGAATAAGCATTATCGTATTGGGACTGTTTTTGGCTTTTGCTGCAGTAGGTATACCTGTACAGCAAATTACGTTGATTATTGGCGCTTTAGGAGTCGGTATTGGGTTTGGACTGCAGACTTTAGTAAATAATCTGGTTAGTGGCTTAATTATAGCATTTGAAAAACCTGTTAACGTGGATGACATGATCGAAATCGGAGGTCAGTCGGGAAAGGTTAAGTCGATCGGCTTTAGAAGCAGTGTCATTGCCACCGCAGACGGTGCAGACCTCATCATGCCAAATGGTGACTTATTAAATTCTCATGTGATCAACTGGACATTGGGAGGTATGAAGAAGCGTGTTCATTTACGGGTGGAAGTACAATATGGAACAGATTTGGAACAGGTTAAGACGTTATTATTAGATAGTATGGATCTAGATGATCAGATCTTAAAAAATCCCGCTCCTGCCATACAGTTTGGAGAAGTTTCTGCCCAATTTGTTGCTTTAGAAATCTATTTTTGGGTGAGAACAATAAAAGATTCGGGACAGGTAAAAAGTAATTTAATCGCTGTTATCAACAAAATTTTCCAAGAAAATGGTATTCATTTGGCGGTTCCTACACAAGATATTTATTTGAAAAACCCTTAATTGTTTCTTGTAAAAAATGGAATAGAGGAGTGAACTTCACTGTATCTGAACAAGAGCTGCATGGATTAAGATGCAGCTCTTGTTGTGTTATTTTTTTTGTCTTATAGCGGTCTGATCCAGATGTTTCGGAAGTTAACTAAATCGCCATGATCCTGTAAAACAATAGGTCCAGGACCATGAACTAACGTTTTGGGCAAGCCGATATATTCCGTAGTACCTTCGATTTGTGTATTGTACTGTACGACAACTCCGTTATGTAGCAATGTTACAATACCTTTCTTGATCAAAACACCATCCGCATTAAAACGAGGAGCTGTATATAGAATATCATACGTATGCCATTCGCCAGCTGGCTTAACAGCAGTCACTAGAGGAGGCTGCTGCTTGTATACGGAGCCCGCCTGACCGTTTACATAAGTTGGATTATTGTTGTTGTCCAAAACTTGAACTTCATAATGACCTTGTAAAAATATACCACTATTTCCACGTCCTTGCCCTTCTCCTTTAATCACTTCGGGACTCTTCCATTCGACATGTAATTGAAAATCTTCAAAGTTCTGCTTGGTTTGAATATCTCCTGTATGCGGTGTCGATATTAAGACAGCATCTTTGACTTGCCAAGGTGCCTGTTGGCTTGTATTTTTAGAACTTACCCACTGATTCAGATTAGAGCCATCGAAAAGAACAATAGCATCTGAAGGAGCTTTATTGGCAGCCGTGGTGACCGTGCGCAGAGTAGGCGTGTAAAATTCGGTATCTTCAGGTTTAAATTTGGTTTGAGCATAGGTTAACGTACTCATTAAACTCAAGCAAAAAAGACTGCTGATTTGAAATATTTTGTTCATACTGTAATAGATTGATTTTACGTAAATATAAATATAAGTATTCATGGATATAAATTAAAAAATTTCAATGAATGATCATACTTTATTCAATCTCTATCCATTTTTTCTCAAAATAAAGCCGATGTGTAATTTTATTTTTAGAATTGGAGAGGCTAGCCTCAATAAAATCACCACTAGTCTTGATATAGTGTAACGTCAAATTCTTTGACGCTAGGTCAGAACTATCATAATAAGCGCCTAAAGGAAAATTAAATGGATTGTCTTTCACATCATCAGTAAAGATCGAAAATAGAAACAAACGTTTGGAGTTTGTGTTCGGTTGATCAAAACCAAATATCCGGTGATCCAGACGCATATTGGCGCTGATATGAATGCTGCTCTCTCCAGCGCTGAGTCGAACATAGGCCTTATTCACATCATCACCAGACTGGAAGACATTGTTCGCATTCGTTTTTTCGATAAGGTCTAGTTTTGATGGGGATTTAATTCGGGAACTGTAATTGACTTTAGCAGTATCTTGTTGTATAGCTGTGCTATCATATGCACTAAGCTGCTTTTTAGTTGTTCCTTCAGACTTATAACTGAAAAAACTCATCACTAATATCAGCATATAGGGTGTATTGTTCATATTTATAATCTATATCAATCATTAATATCTTTACTGACAGTTTAAAACTGTATCCAAATAAAAATAGTGTTTTTTAGCCGTGTATCCTCCATGTGTATCCACTTATTTTGAAATATAACGCTTTGTTACTACATCAACTTCAGATTGCTATTAATAACAAATGGTCAGGTCTTGAACATGAAACAATTCTTTTTAAGTTATCAAAGCAAATGTGGATTGTAGCAGACCATTTCTCCTCCTATAGTAGTTATCTTTTTTAGAATCTCCTGTACGTTATTTTTTTACTGGAATCGCTCAATAATAAATAGGAATGAGAAAATAACCTTTACAAGTTAACGTCATTTTTTATTGCTGGGATAGTAAATTTATGAATGGCTATTGGGATCGATCTTATATATTTTTATGTATCTATATCATAGTGGATTAAGTTGGTGTGAGTCGGTCTTTTAGTTTAGAAATTGGGTAAAAAACAAAAGGTTTTCAAACGGGGAGAATGAAAACCTTTATAACCAATTATAAACCTAAATTATGATGATACAAATATAGTGTTATTTATACACTAAGTCAAATCTTTTTTCAATATTTTTTTAAATAATATTTTTCCAGGTCTATTTCAATATCTTCTCTAAGCGATGAAGCGCCGTTTAATCAATTTGTACCGATGTTTTGCCTTGATATTCGTTTCTTTTTTATTTCTTTGTATTACTGCATCGGGATATCCATTGTACGGTTTCCATTTTATGGGGTAATGTGTTCGAACTCATTTTATAGTTTAAGACGCATCTTATGTCAAAATTGAACATGTAAATGGTTAGGTTATCCGAACCGAACAGATTGTGCAATCTTTTACTTCGCTATATATTACAGAGACTGGAGTATGGATTGTTTTAAAGAGAATTGATGATGAAGACATTAAAAGATTTAATAAATAAGGAAGAGTTTGGTTGGGGATTGGTAAAATCGTGGATGAAAGACTCAAAGAATAACTTTGAGATTTTACCAAAAAATCCCAAACGTGCAGATGAGGAATTATTGCGTCTACAGATATCAACAAAATCTCCAGTAGGTGCCATCGTATTTGAGACAGGAGGTATTCTAATTGACCATGGCTGGTTGCGCATCTTGGGATCTGGTTCCAACAAACTGAATAGGGGTATCATGGAATGGAATAAAGGAAAAACCTATAGCAACGAAGGGGAGAAGGGAGGTTTTTTACTGATTGCAGATGATGTTATCGGTGGATATTTTGCTATCAATGCAGGAGAGTTGGGCGAGGATATTGGTCAGATATATTATTTTGCTCCACATACGTCAAGTTGGGAAAGTTTATCCTGTGGTTATTCTGATTTTATTAACTGGTCATTGAATGGTGATTTAGATTTGTTTTATCAAGCCTATAAATGGGAGTCATGGAAGGATGATATGGCTAACGTTAATGGCAGTGATGTGTATTCAGATTGGAGTGCTGAGGGGCGAACCCGTCATCAAAGCAACAATAGAAAATGGGTTTCCACAGAAGAGCGAGTAAAACTAGCATTGCAAGCCGTGTAATGGATAACAAAAGATGTATTCAGTTTTTGTTTTAAATATCCATATTCTATATTATTTTTAAATGTAAGATGATGGTTTACCATTTCTTTTCTGCAATTTATCAAGCAATCTGAAGACAAATGAATCAATCCTCCTGATATGGAGAAAGGAATTTATTAGGGCTTGAAAAAAATGGATTTATAGTAAAAAACAAAAGGTTTTCAAACGGGGAGAATGAAAACCTTTATAACCAATTATAAACCTAAATTATGATGATACAAATATAGTGTTATTTTTACACTAAGCAAAAGTTTTTTTTATTTTTTTGCGATCGCCATTATTTTTTTTAAAACGGCTATTTTAATTGATTTATAGATATCATACAGCAAATAAGGCATTTTTAAAATCGTACTATTTATGATTAAAAGAATAGAAATCCCTTCTTCGGATAAAAAATTGAATTCAACCTTAGATCAAGAATATTGGAATTCAAAATGGCAAGGCAATCAGATCGGTTGGGATATTGGCTATGCTTCTCCAGCTATATGTGCCTATATGGATCAATACCCAAATAAAGAAGCTCAGATCCTGATTGCGGGTTGCGGCAATGCCCACGAAGCGGTGTATTTACTTGAACATAATTTTAAGCATATAACTTTAATTGATTTTGCTCCTGAGGCCATAAAACGGGTAAAGGCAAAGTTTGCGGATCAAACGGCAGTAAACGTACTCTGTACTGATTTTTTTGAACATGAAGGGCAATATGACCTGCTGTTGGAGCAAACTTTTTTTTGTGCTATTGCACCAGAACGACGCGCTGAATATGTGCAGAAAGTATCCTCCCTACTTAGACCAAATGGAAGGATGGTCGGTGTTCTTTTTGATCAATTGTTAGATGAGCCTGGTCCACCATTTGGAGGAGATCTCATGATCTATCAACAACTATTTACTCCCAACTTTATCTTACAGACGATGGAAAAGTGTTATAATAGCATAAAACCAAGGATAGGTAAAGAGGTTTTTATTAATTTTTTGAAGCGAGAAGATGTTAATAGCAACGAACTATCAGGGTTTTCTTCCATATAGTAAAAGTCGTTTAAAGGAATATATAGCAGGAAATGTAGTGAATTTTAGTTCAATACGCTTTTTATATTCCGTAATAAATTCTTCCTTTTGATCTCCCTTCAATCTATCTACGTAGGGAATTAAGGCAGATCCAGATATAAAGTCCAATAAATCTTGCGCATGCTCTGCTATGATTGGGTATACCTTTTGAATGATTTGCATATGGATCAGTCCAGCATGAAACATGATGGTTGCATATTCATCTATGCTCAACAGTGGTGATTCTCTTTTCCATCCGTTTAAGTAACTTTTAAAAGGCTGTTCATCGACCAGTTCCAATAAGAGTTGGTTTAAGACATTATCTGATTGCATAGGCATTTGGATAGCCATTTGACCGTGCGGATTCAGTAGAGCTATAAGTTTTGGAAATAGTTTATCATGCTGATTGGACCATTGTAGCGCAGCATTACTGAATATCAGATCCCACTTTTGTTTACTTTCCAACACATCTTCAGTCGTAGCCTGCTTAAAGGATAATCTTTCCTGCACAAATTGCTTTGACTCAGCGAGCATCTCCTCAGATGAATCAACACCTACAAATTGTGCATTTTTCAATTGGTTAGCTAAAATAAATGTCTGCTCGCCAGTACCACAACCGATGTCGATCGCATTTTGATGTTGTTCAGGTGTTATGAAGCTCATTAAATCATAAAATGGTTGATATCGGATATCTTTAAACTGATTATAAATTTCTGGATTCCAGTTCATGCTTGTTGATGTATATATGTAAGGGATGATATGAACAATAAATGTACTTCAATTCTTGTTATGCCTATCTACATCAGATATAGTGGTGAAGTAAATAGGCAACATATTAACGGTTTTAGTGAATCTTTTGTTTGAAATACTACCAAATTGATGTTGTATTTTTTTGAAATCGAGAAATAACCTGAATTGTATGTGAATTTTGTATAAGTTTGATTTATAGCTATTTAGTGTTTTTTAAGATTGTTAATTATGACAATATGTCTATTTAAATAGTTTGAAGTAGACATATTGTCAATATATTTTACACTTTTTCATTTTGGTATAGGAATTGAAATACTCCTGTAAATTGGTTAATAAAGTAACATATAAATATTAAAAGGAGGATAAAAAAATGGCATTAATTAAATTTCCAACAAAAAGTTTGAATACAGATTCTGTAAATCCATTTGTAAGTACAGTATTTGATAATTTGTTTAATGATTCTTTTATTTCAGATCGATTAATCTCTCGCGTTCCTGCAGTTAATATTTCTGAAACAGAAAAGGCTTTTCGTATTGAGTTAGCTGCTCCGGGATTGTCAAAGTCAGATTTTAAGATCAATGTAGATAAAAAAATTATCACGATTTCTGCAGATAAAAAAGAAGAATCTGTTAGTGATGAGAAATTATTTAGTAAAAGAGAGTTCAATTACACCTCTTTTTCAAGATCATTTGCATTGCCAGAAACGGTAGATCATAGTAATATTGATGCAACGTATGAAGATGGTGTTTTAATTTTATCGGTAGGTAAGAAAGAAGATTCAATTGTTGCAAAAAGGTTAATAGAAGTTAAGTAATAGGTGTTTATTAAAAAAAAGCTTGTAGGATTTATCCTACAAGCTTTTTTTATGCACTGATTTCTTCATAATCTTCTGATTTAGGAATTTTCGCAATGAAATGGCTCCATTCATCTGGAATTGGAGTCAATTTTCTTTTTTCTAAATCTAACCAAGCCCCATCTACAATTACGGTAGCGCTTTTAGTACCATCTGCCTTAAAAACAAGATGTCGAAATGAAAAACGACTATTTGCCACGTTATATTTGGTCAGCTCAACCTCAACATAGATTTCTTCGTCAAGATGAATTTCTCGGTGATAGATCAGCTCCTCTCTAAATAAAATTGGACCAATTTGATGGATCGCAAATTGGTTTAGTGACAATCCTATACCATTTAGCATATTGCTTCTAGCTTGAGCACAAAAATCTGCATAAGCAGAATGGCGTAAGTGTCGATTGGGATCGATCTGAGCCCATAGCACCTGACCTTTAAAAAATACGTTATCCATATGATGATATTTTTGATTTAAACTAAAGTAGTGAATAAAATAATATTATTTTCACTGTCGTATTGTAACATTTAGAGAAATACTGCACTAATCTTATATATTTAATTTTTTAAGGCAAAGAGTCTAAACAGTTAATGGTAAAGCCAGACGAACAACAATTTTTGAAACAAATAGAAAAGAATAAAGGTGCTATCATCAAAGTGTCTCGTATGTATATGGACAATTTGGAGGACCAGCAAGATTTATTTCAAGAAATTGTTATGCAATTATGGCGATCGTATGGTTCTTTCAGAAAAGAAAGTTTGTTCTCTACCTGGTTGTATCGTGTGGCCATCAATACGGCTCTCATGTACTTCAAAAAAGAAAAAAGAAGACCAGATCAACAGGAGCTGACTATAGATATTGATGTCGTGGATGAGTTTGATAACGAGAAAAAAGAAGAACAGTTACGTTATTTTTATCAAGCTGTCCAGCATATCAATCCAGTAGAAAAAGCATTGATTTTTCTTTTTTTGGAAGGTCAGAGCCATCGGGAGATTGCTGTTAATCTTGGTATCTCTGAAGTAAATGCACGTGTTAAATTGAATAGAACAAAAGAAAAGTTGCAACAGATTATTAAAACACAAGGTTATGAATTTTGATGAATTAAAAGAACAATGGAATAATCAAACCGAAAATAATTTCGAGGTTGATCCAAATCTTAGTCACTATAAATCAGTGGGAAGTATTCTTGTGAAATTAAGGAGGAATATAAAAACGGAATTTATATCCTGGTTATGTGCGATTATTTTTTTATTGGTATTACCTAATTTAGAAGTTTACCAGATTACGGGATATGTGAAAGTAGCCTACTATTCTATCTTATTACAAATGTGTTTATCCAGCATGTTTTATTATAAAAAGTTTTTCTATTTCTATAAATCGACCAAACAGTTTGAACTCTTAAGTTCTCGGGAAAATTTGCTGAAATTGTATTACGATTTAAAATTTTCTATCGAAACCTATAAGATGTCATCTTACTTGTTGATGCCTCAAGGTATCCTCATCTGTTTCATTTTTTTCTCGCTTGGCCATTCGGCAGAGTGGATGGATAAGATTTATCATTTTGGAGAAACTTGGAGAAATGATTCCTCCTTTATTATTTTCTTGATCCTCGGGATTTTTGTAGGTTTAATTTCTTTAGTTATTTGCATTGAGTCCATGAGTTACTATTATTATGGTAAATATTTAAAGATGATCAAAAATAATATGGATGCTTTGGAAGAAGAGGTGGAACTTTAAAAAATATTTTTAACGAATCGATAGCTGATCATATTACAATAAATTAGATATGTAGGCAGGGTTTTTGTAACTTGAAGAAATTATCGAAGATGGTTTTATGATGCAGAATTCAGCTAAGAAATTACAACGAAGTTCCCATATTATTAGCGTGCTCGCGAAATATGGCTTTCGTGATATATTAAATAGACTTCCTTGGAATACCAATAAAACTTCCTTAGAGATAGGAATAGATGTCACAAACATCTCGGTTTACAGACGGATTCGTATGGCTTTAGAAGAATTGGGACCTGCATTTGTTAAGTTGGGACAATCTGCCTCCACACGAGAAGGGCTATTACCTCAAGAACTGATCGAAGAGTTGCGATTCTTGGAAGATCGTGTCGACCCCTTTACCATAGATATCAAAAGCTATATAGAAGAAGAACTGGAAATCAATTTTGATGAGCATTTTTCGGCTATAGAGCCAGAACCCTTTGCTGCAGCCTCTATTTCTCAAGTCTACAAGGCAAAGCTGATCGATGGTCAAGATGTGGTGGTAAAAGTGAGAAGGCCTCAGGTTGATGAAGTCCTAAAAACAGACTTATCTCTCATGAGAGATATCGCCCGAATATTAGTAGGGTATAGTGAACCGTTACATAATCTCAACTTACCTTTGATCGTTGATTCCTTTGCTGCGACTTTAATACAGGAGATTTCTTTATTGAATGAGCGGTATAATATCGAACGATTTGCTAAAAATTTTAAGGGCAATGATAAAATCACTGTACCCAAAGTTTACCCTAAAATAAGTTCCGATCGAATTTTGACCATGGAGTTTATAGATGGTGTGAAAGTGACCGATAAGGATCAATTGAAGTCCATGGGTCTGGATCTGGAAGAGATCGTGGATAATGGTATCAATCTTTATTTGGAACAAGTGATCGTACATGGTTTTTTCCATGGAGATCCTCATCCCGGTAACTTAATGGTGCTCCCCAATGGAAAACTGGCCTTTATTGATTTTGGAAATATGGGCAAATTGTTGTCCATCGACCGACAAAACTTAGAAGAATTTATCCAAGCTGCGGTTTCTTCCAATGCCGTCCATCTCGCTGACACCATAGAAGATGTTGCTATCGTAAGTAGTATTCCCGATCGTGCCCGTTTTGAACGCTCGCTGTATGAGATTTTTGACCTTATTGATAATGTTTCTTTAGGCGATATTAGTCTAGAGTTTTTATTTGATAAATTATGGGCGATCATAGGTGATAACCGGCTTTATTTTCCAGAATACATCTATCAATTAATCCGTGGTATATCATTGATGGAGGGCATTGGTCGCCAGCTCAATCCGCATCTGAATATCATGAAAAGTATCAAGCCATTTGCCAACCGTATTATGCGGGAGCGGATGGATCCGAGGTACTTGTTTGAAAAAGGAAAAAATAAAGCCTTTTCATTTGTTCGTGATATTGAAAAACTACCGGACGATCTCAGAAGTTTATTTAGACAGATCAAACTCGGTAATTTTACCCTCAACCATCACTTGATCAGCGCCAAGTCTTTTACTCAAATATTGAGGAAGGGAGTCAATCGCATCGTTATCGGTATTATGGTATTATCCCTCAATATGCTTGCTGGGATGGTTATAATAGCACATGTCGAACCCAAATTTTTAGGCATTCCCATCTGGGCATGGGTATTTTTAGCAACTTCTTTTTCGCTATCCATTTACCTATTTGTCGCCATGGTCCGTGCCAAAAATCGAGACTAGTTTGTATCAGTTTGAAATGAAAAAGTAATATGATAGATATCAATTTAGAAAATAAAAAAGCATTAGTTGGAGCCAGTTCTGGAGGAATAGGCTGTGCTATTGCGCAACAGCTCGCCTTACATGGCGCTTCGGTCACCCTAATGGCTAGAAATGAAGATAAATTAAAAATAGCACTCGCCACCTTAGATCGGAGTAGGGGACAGACACATCGTTATCTTGTTGTTGATTTTAATAATTTTGAAGAATACAAGATCGCCATATCTCATTATTTTAATGATCATGTGGTTGATATTTTAATCAATAATACGAATGGACCTAAAGCAGGTACTATTGCGGAACAATCCTTAGAAGACTATCAACGAGCATTTGATTTATTATTTAAGGTACATTGTTATACCACTGATCTAGCATTGCCCCATATGAGAAATCAGGGATTTGGTCGCATCATCAATGTCTCCTCCTTAACTGTAAAAGAACCCATGTCTAATCTGGTTTTATCCAATACAGTCCGTACAGCATTGATGAGTTGGAGTAAATCATTAGCGAAGGATGTCGCGGCAGATCATATTACTGTAAATAGCATATTGACAGGTCTTTTTGATACCGCACGTATTCAGTCTTTGACCCAAATGGATGCCGACCGTCTCCATATTAAGTATGATGAAGCTTTGGCTTTGCGGTTGAAGCAAGTACCGATGAATCGATTGGGGAAACCTGAAGAATATGGTTATCTTGTGGCATTTATTTGTTCCGAATATGCCCATTACCTTACGGGATCAAATATCCCATTAGATGGCGGGATGTTGAATGGCTTTTAAAAAGAAACAGCGCTTAAGGAATTCCTTAAGCGCTGTTTCTTTTTAAAAATTATGTTTTAATTCAATACCAATTCGGTATTGACAGTAATTTCTACATTTGCAGATACAGCTTCTACTCCCGATGGTAATTTGTCATTATATTTCATTCCAAAATCAAAGCGATTTATAGTTGCTTTTGCTGTAAAACCAGCTCTTGTTTTACCCCAAGGATCCGTGATGATTCCGCCATTTTGAGTGACATCAAAAGTTACTTTTTTAGTCACATCTCTGATGGTCAGATCAGCTACTAATATATATTTTCCCTTTTTACCCGGTTTAAAAGAAACAGATTTCAATTTCATGGCTGGATATTTTTCTGCATTGAAAAAATCATCTGATTTCAAATGACCATCACGCGCATCGACACGTGTATTGATGCTGTTGACATCAATAGTGAAATCTATTTTCGCGTTATCAAAGTTTTCTTTGGTAGGAGCATCGATTGAACCCGATACTTTTGTAAACTCTCCGTCAACAAAGCTTATCCCTAAGTGATTGACATCAAATCTTGCGTTTGTGTGTGCAGGATCTGCTGTCCATTTAACCTGTGCTACGGCGCCATTAATCATTAAGGCTGCAGCTGCTACAATTTTGAAAAAATTATTCATGATCTTTCTTTTTATCTATTTAACAGCAAGGTTGTATAAAATGTTTTATAATCCACAAACCAGCTGTTTGATTTACGTGAGCAAAGATCAGTAAATGATTGCTGTAAAAAATTGACCTACATCAATAAATAAGCTTATTTGTTAGGTTTGAGAATTTGTCTTTTCAATCGGCTTAGGAACTCTTGTGTTACACCAATATAGGAGGCCAGTTGTAAGCTTGATATTCTGGGGTATATTTTAGGGTAGCGATTAATAAAATCCAGATAACGCTCTTGCGCTGTAAACCCCAGTGCCGCGATGATGCGATGTTGAGAGGCAACCTGAGCCCGTTGTGCCATGATGCGAAATAGACGTTCTACCTGCGTGCAGTTAAGAAAAAGTTGTTCCTTTTGTTCTCTGGAGATGATGAATACTTCAGAGTCTTCTAATGCTTGAATGTATAATTGAGCTGGTTCCTGCTCATTAAAACTTGCAATGTCTGAAATCCACCATTCTTCAATGGCAAAATATAAAATATGTTCTTCGCCATTAGGTGTTAAATAAAAAATCTTAAAGCAACCTTTTTTTACAAAGCCTTCAAAATTACAAATCTCTCCGGCACGGAGAATAAAACTCTTTTTCTTGACTTGAGTCAAGGTATAGCTGGAGGTGATCTGTTCGAGCTGTTCCTCAGTAACGGATATTCTTTTTTTTATATAGGATTTGAAAATTTCCATGTGATGATGAAGTCTGCAATAATCTTAGTCAAGTACCTTAATAAAAGAAATTTCTTCTAAGGTATCTGAAACTCCAAAAATTTGGTAACCGTGGCGGCGTAAAGAATCTAATAATGATTTCGTTTTCTCCATTCCATCATCAAAAAACCGTTCGTGAATTTCCAGTAAAATTTGTTTGACTTCAATGGATGAATCTAATATACTATCGATCACGCAATATTCAGATCCTTCAATATCCATTTTTAAGACATCGATATACGTATGGTTGTTTTCTAAAGCGATATCGACTATTGATTTCATCTGTACTTCTACCATGTTATGCTCATCTACATTGGGATGATTGATGATAGAGCCAGATACATGCTCTTTATTTTTCGGTAAATTGAAATGTGTTATTCCAGTTTTATTATCTAAGCCAACCGGGTGAAAATGAAATTTTGGAGATAAATCTGTTCGTTGTGCAATCCATTCTATGGATTTCGGAGTAGGATCATAACCAAATACATGACAATTGTGTTTCTGTATAAGGGTATCGTCAAAAGAAGTATCTTGCCCTATTCCAAAGGAATAAATGATCGAGTCAGCATGTAATAGTTCGGGATTAACGTAAAATCCGCCATACGAATTGCCGTACCATACATGAGGGCATTTATGCTCAATTTTAAAGGATGTTATTTTTCCGGTAAGTATTTTATACTGCTTCTTTAACGTATTGATCAGGCTTGGCCTCATATAATTTCTATCTTTAATGGTGCTTGTAAGTTACGATAAAAATTAATTTTAAATGAAATCGAAATTTAATTTACAGCGTTAGATGACCAATTTTAATTATTTTATCTGATGCTGCCAGTCCGTTGGGATTACAACCTAATTCTCCTTCAGGTACTTCTAATCCCTGCTTCTGATAGAAATCTTTCCAAAAATCATCTATTTTACCTGTGGATGGGTTGATAAAGGTCATAGGCTCTAATTGGAAAATATGCGCGTGGCGAAAAGCCCGTTCAATAAAATCGGAACAGTAGAAGCTGCTGTCATTCAAGATGTAACTCCAATTATAAGGCTTTCCTAGCATCAGTTTTGCTGCAGTAATAGTCTTCGGTATCGTGCTTTGATACTCCTCCTTAAGGCGGTATACCACTAGGTTATTCTGATCCTTTTTTTGAGTCTGGTTGAAACTTTTAATTCCTTCACGGATAGATCCTTTTTTGGAACTTGCATGTAAAACAAACAAATTGCCTTGATCATATTCGATAATTCCAATATGATCAAAAGAACTATTTGTATCACGTTGGGTGACACGATTGATAGCACCTGATAAATACTCTTGCTCGGCTTCGACAAAAATTAAATCTCCATTTCTTAGGTTTTTAAGTTTCACGTTTTGAGCGAAACCAGATGTGCTGATCAGGATCAATAAAATGCCTAAAACTAAAGCGGGTATTTTCATGATATAAATGTACGAGCTATTTTGATAGAAATAGATTCATTACCTAAAAATAAGTATCTAATGATAGAATCTTTGTATCTTTGCAAGATGGGAAAAATGTACAATGATGTGGTGGAGTTATTACCCGAATTGATTCATTGCTTCAATAATCATTTGATGTTTGATAGCTTAGAAGAAGAAGATGTGATATCTTTTCTTCCGATCGAAGATGAGGAGGTTGCAAGAGAATTTGTAGCACACACCAATAAAGTATTAGCCGATCATTTTGAAGTGGAAGATGGTGAATTATGTTATCCAGAGGATAGTTATCGGGATAAGATTGATAATCCTATTTTATTTTGGAAAGATTATCTAGGTTGTTTTTTCAATTTTGAATTGGTCGAGGATTTATTAGAGCGAGAAGATATTAAAGGGACTAGTTTTGGAACATTCCGGATCACTCAAATTGCCTATATCAATGAGGTGAACAAACGTATTAAAAAAAGACGTTTGAATGGAATCAATCTGGAATATCGGGTGATACCGACTCCTTTGGATAGTCATAAACATTGGAATCGTACTTACGATAAGGAATGTTAATTTTTAGGGTGTCAGGGAAGTGAGATTGTACCCAAAGGGTTCAGCAATTTTATTATTTTCACACCTTGACTTGATGCTGATGTCAGCTAAAAGTAGAGGCATAGCATATACAATTTATTGTTAACAGCTCTATTTAAGTATCTTTATACTAAACTCAATTGAAATGAAATATATTTTTTTCGGATTGTCAATCTCGATATTGATGAGCTGTTCCGAAGCTAATCAAGATAAGCCATTAGAGCAATTGGATAAGAAATCAGCGCGGGAAGTTGTTTTGGTTACAGAGACAAAAGGCGATTCTGTTTTACATATCACCAAGCAGCATATTTGGTTTAATGGTGAAAAGATTGCGGACAAAAGTGATACCATCATCACAGCTAAACGTGTTAATACCTGGAGTGTGGGAGATACAGCTCAAACATTGAGTGAAGTACCTATCTATGTAACTGTTCAATAAATATGAGAAAAAAAGCATCTTCAACGATCAAGTTGGTCCTGATTACTTCCGTATTGGCTTCATGTGGGCAGCCTGTTGCTCCAGCAGAGGAAGCGAAGCAACGCGTCTTTATGCGTGCTGATTCTACAGCACCTTATACTGAAGTAACCAAAGATTATCGCGATCAGCACCGTACAGGAGGAGGGATGGGATCATCACTTTTATGGTTTATGGCTTTTAGACATATTGGTGCTGGTCTGGGCTATTCAAATAACAATCTGAATCCAAGTTCTGTATCGGGAACTAATGCGAAGAAAGCGGCTGCATATCAAGCAAAAAGAGGTGGGTTTGGCAATACTGCAGCTTCATCTAAATCATCTTCTTTCGGTTCATAATGAAGGTAAAACAGCTCACCATTGATCCCAATTGGAAATCCAGATTGACAGCTATTGGATATGGTTATCATACGGACAACGAAGAACCCTATTGGATCGATGATTATTATTATGAGATCACCAATAGCGAAGCGGATACCATTTATCAAGCAACGGCCGAAGTGTGGGACATGTGCCTCAAAGCGGTTGAACACGTCATTGCCAATAAGCTATATCATCTATTTCATATCCCCGGTCATATGGTACACTATATCGAACAATCGTGGGAAAATGAATCTCCCTCGATTTATGGTCGCTTTGATTTTGCATATGACTCGGTCAAACGAAAATTGAAGCTGTTGGAATTTAATGCCGATACACCAACCTCTTTATTTGAATGTGGAATCGTCCAATGGAACTGGAAAAATCATTATTTTTCTGAATCCACCGATCAGTTCAACAGCGTACATGAGCAGCTTATAGCGAGCTGGAAAGAGATCAAACCCTATCTCAAAGGAGATGTTCTTTACTTTTCATGTGCGAAAGAAACACTGGAGGATTTGACCAATGTTGAATATTTGAGGGATACCGCTATTCAGGCAGGTATACAGACACAATTGATTTATATCGATGATATTGGTTGGAATGGTCATGCTTTTATAGATTTGGAGGGTGAATCGATTACCTCTATTTTTAAGTTATATCCCTGGGAGTGGATGGTCCATGAAGAGTTTGGCCATCATATCGTGAATGATATCCATAGAACGCAGTGGATAGAACCATCATGGAAAATGATCCTTTCCAATAAAGCTATTCTTCCTATTTTATGGCAGTTGTTTCCGCATCATCCCAACTTATTGGCTGCTTATTTTGAACCTCAAAGAATGCTTAAAAATTACATCAAAAAACCAATTTTATCGAGAGAAGGTGCCAATATTGATCTCTACTATGATAAAGAACTGATCTATGCGACGCCAGGGGATTATGGACAGGAAGGTTATATTTATCAAGAATTAGCTACTTTACACAAAGAAGAATCTGGTTTTTCTATTATAGGAAGTTGGATTATTGGGCAAGAACCCTGTGGAATCAGCTTTAGGGAGTCTACGATGCCCATCACAACGGATAAAAGTCGATTTGTACCACATATCATCAAGCATTAAAAGTATTTAATAGCAATAAAATAAATATCCCCCTTTATTTATTTTTTCTGATTACCTAAGATTTCCTCGTACTCTTCAAATCGATGCGCTCTTATGGGTCTTATATAAGGTTCCGTATTAAAATACAATAAGAGGCATGGCGCTATTTGTTTATACTTGTCCACATACTCATATCTGATGAGTTCACCATTATTAATTCGCTGTTTAATCTTATTGTGATAAGGATACATTCTCTTTACTTCGATCAGGAGTACAATATACTGGATCTAATTGATATGAGGGGAATGAGATGTCAAAAATGATAAAAAACAAAACGAATGATGATTTGTTCTAGTCATATGCCAATAAGAAAGGAAAATATTATGAACCTTATTCACAAAATTGAACATTGGGGGGATACCCATCATCCCAGATGGATAGATTACCTACGGATAATAGTCGGTTTTTTGATCCTAATAAAAGGACTGAGCTTTGTTAGCGATCTTGATCGTGTCAGTTCCTTGGTGCAGCAAGTGAATTATACCTTATATATTTGGAGAGGAGTACATTATATCGTCTTTGCTCAAATTGTTGGAGGTCTGTTTATTGTTTTTGGATTTCAAACCCGATTAGCTGCAATAGTATTGCTGCCCATTTTGTTTGGGGCTGTTTTCTTTGTTAATTTAACCAATGGCTTAAGCTTTTTAAATGGAGAACTTTGGTTATCCATTGTTGTCTTGCTTATGCTCATCCTTTTTCTGGTTATGGGTTCGGGTAAATATTCTTTAGATAATTTGATGAATAAGCCGGGGTATAGCAGAAGAATTTAATTGTACAGCTCAAGTTCAACCTGTATATTAAATACAATTTTTAGTGTCCTATGGTAAAAAAACTCCTGCAATTTTTTTGCAGGAGTTTTTTTATGAAGCTATACGCTGTAATTTATTTTTTATTTTCTGTGATCCAGTTACGGGCATTAACAAAAGCCTCGATCCATGGTGTGACCTGATCTTGGCGTCCTTTTGGATAGTTAGCCCAGTTCCATTGGAAAGTAGAACGTTCAATATGTGGCATGGTGACCAAATGGCGACCCGTTTTGTCACAAAGCATTGCTGTGTTATAATCAGAGTCATTCGGGTTTGCCGGATATGCTTCGTAAGCATATTTTGCTACGATATGGTAAGCTGACTCCTCCTGAGGTAAATTGAATTTTCCTTCGCCATGTGAAATCCATACCCCTAACGTTGTACCCGCTAATGTTGCTAACATGATCGAGTTATTTTCTTGAACGGTAACCGATACGAAATTGGACTCATGCTTCTGTGAGGTATTGTGGATCAATTTACCATGAACATCATGTTCAGGATTGATGAGTTCTAACTCCATAAACAATTGACATCCATTACAGATACCCACCGACATGGTGTCAGGGCGTTTAAAGAAGTTCTCTAAAGCTGTTTTCGCTTTTTCATTGTATAAAAATGCACCAGCCCAGCCTTTAGCTGACCCTAATACATCAGAATTAGAGAATCCACCAACAGCACCGATAAATTGGATATCCTCAAGTGTCTCACGACCAGAAATTAAATCAGTCATGTGGACATCTTTTACGTCAAATCCAGCTAAGAACATGGCATTAGCCATTTCACGTTCAGAATTGGAACCTTTCTCACGGATGATAGCCGCCTTAGGTCTAGGCTTTGATTGGTCTATGGCAGGTTTCAATCCTGTGAAGTGATTCGGGAATACAAAATTCAATGGTTGATTTTTGTAATTGTTATAACGCTCTTGTGCCGTTCCATTTTTAGATTGTTTTGAATCCAATAGGAAAGAAGTTTTATACCAAGTATCACGTGTTTCGATTACATTGAAAGTAAACGTATCCGTATTATTTTTGAAGGAAACTTCCGTGCCAGCGATCGCTTCACCAATTTTCACCGCTTCAACTCCAGCTGCAGTCAATGTGCTTTCAAAAATAGCATCATCTTTTGCTTGTAAAACAACAGCGATATTTTCATTAAACAACGCTTTTACCGTATCAGCCTCACCTAAACCTGACAAATCATAATTTGCGGCTAAATCAACGTCGGCAAATGTCAATTCCAATAAAGTCGTGATCAAACCACCAGAACCAATATCATGACCTGCTTCAATTTGTCCTGCTTTAATTAGATCTTGGATCGTATTGAATGCCGTTTTAAAATATGCTCCATCTTGAATGGTTGGCACTTCTTTACCGATCTTGTTTAAGATCTGAGCAAATGAAGAACCCCCTAATTTGAAACTATCTTTTGATAGATTGATATAATAGATCGACCCCGCATTTTTATTTAATACAGGTTCAATAACTTGTGTTATATCGGTACAATTACCAGCTGCAGAAACAATCAAAGTACCAGGCGCGATCACATGGTCACCGTTCGGGTATTTTTGTTTCATCGATAGCGAATCTTTTCCAGTCGGGATATTGATGCCTAATTCTAAAGCAAAATCAGAACAAGCTTTTACAGCTTTATAAAGACGCGCATCTTCACCTTCGTTGTTACAAGCCCACATCCAGTTCGCTGAAAGTGATACGCCTGCAAGACCATTTTTAATAGGAGCAAACACTAAGTTTGACAATGATTCGGCAATAGCCGTTCTACTTGCTGCTGCTGGGTCGATAATTGCTGCTACAGGAGAGTGCCCTACAGTAGTTGCTACACCTTCCTTGCCTTTATAATCTAAAGCCATTACACCTACGTTATTCAGTGGTAATTGCAATGGACCAACGCACTGTTGTTTAGCTACCCGTCCACCAACACAGCGGTCAACTTTATTGGTTAACCAGTCTTTTGATGCCACTGCTTCCAGTTGTAGGACTTGATTTAAGTAGGTTGGAATATGTTCGGTACTGTAGTTTACATCTTCATAATTTCTGACAATTGTCTTGTCGTTCATGATTGTTTTTGGAGACGAACCAAAGAAATCTTCCAAGGCATAATCCATGGGCTTTTCACCCGTTGTCTTGGACTCAAAAGTGAAACGGTGATCGCCCGTTACGTCACCAACAGTATACATCGGTGAACGCTCACGGTCTGCAACACGTTTTAATGTTTCGATATCTTTTTCACCAATAACCAATCCCATTCTTTCCTGAGATTCGTTACCGATGATTTCTTTTGCTGAAAGGGTAGGGTCACCTACAGGTAAAGCATCCAAATCAATTAAACCTCCAGTTTCTTCTACAAGTTCTGACAGACAGTTTAAGTGACCACCTGCACCATGATCGTGAATGGATACAATTGGATTATGATCAGACTCCACCATACCACGAACAGCATTTGCAGCACGCTTTTGCATTTCTGGGTTTGAACGTTGAATCGCATTTAATTCAATACCCGAACCGAAAGCTCCTGTATCTGCCGAAGAAACTGCTGCTCCACCCATACCGATACGGTAATTTTCACCACCAAGAATAACAATTTTGTCACCAACTTTTGGGGTATGTTTCTTAGCCTGATCCAATTTGCCATAACCAATACCACCAGCCTGCATGATTACTTTATCAAAACCTAACTTACGAGCATCTTCTTCATGTTCGAATGTTAACACCGAACCCGTAATCAAAGGTTGTCCAAATTTATTTCCAAAGTCGGACGCACCATTTGAGGCTTTGATTAAGATATCCATTGGAGTTTGGTACAGCCAAGGACGTTCTTCCATCGCTTGCTCCCACGGACGATTTTCTTCCAAACGAGAGTATGATGTCATGTAGATGGCTGTTCCTGCTAACGGTAACGAACCTTGACCACCAGCTAAACGGTCGCGGATTTCACCTCCAGAGCCTGTTGCAGCACCAGAGAACGGTTCTACGGTCGTTGGAAAATTATGGGTTTCAGCTTTTACAGAAAGCACAGAATCAAATTCTTTTTCTGCATAAAAATCAGGCTTATCTGCCGATTGAGGTGCAAATTGTGTGATACGAGGACCTTTAACAAAAGCGACGTTATCTTTATATGCCGAAACGATTTCATTAGGATTTGTTTCGGATGTTTTCTTAATCAATTTGAACAGTGAGGTCGGTTGTTCTTCTCCATCGATAATAAATGTACCGTTGAATATTTTGTGACGACAATGTTCGGAGTTTGCTTGTGAGAAAGCAAATACTTCTGAATCGGTTAACTTACGATCTAATTTTATTGCTAAGTCCGAAAGATATTGAACTTCTTCAGGGTTTAAAGAAAGACCTTCTTGCTTATTATACGCATCGATGTCCTCAATTTCTAAAATAGATTCAGGAGCAATGTTGATGGTATACATTTCTTGTGTCAATGACTCATATTTTTGAGAAATCATTGGGTCGAAATCATTATAATCAGCTTGTACTTTTCGGAATTCCTCGATTCGAATGATCCCTTCAATACCCATGTTTTGGGTGATCTCCACGGCGTTAGTACTCCAAGGAGTAATCATAGCTGCACGAGGACCAACATAATAATCGTTTAGTGTTTCTTTTTCGATTTTGTTAGCGTTTCCAAATAGCCAGTTTAGTTTAGAGATATCATTGGTAGATAAATCTTGTAGGGTTTGCACACCGTAAACGATGTCGCTTGGGTTCACAAAGAAATGAATCATTATAACTGTAAGTTTTGAACGTTCTTCAAATTAAAGTACAAATTTACGTTAATCCTTTGACTTATCGGGAATCAAAAGTGCTAAATAATCGTAAAATTTATTTTTCTTATACAGGGATCTTATTTTCTCTTAAACTTGACCTATTCGACTGGTAAATATGTTAACTAATTTTAGGTGTTTGCATGGTGAAATCAGGGAAATATACCCTTCATTATGTATGAATTTCTACTATAAAAGTGAAAATAATCCAATTGATCGACTACAAAAACTCACAAAGGCTGAGGCAAAAACGATAAATTTGACTTGATAACACTGCAATTATATTGCGAATCAGAGCAAATTTATCTAAGTTTGTGCGTAAAATCAGATTCTAAAATGAATATTTCATATAAGTGGCTTAAAGATCATATTGATATCGATACCAAACCAGAGGAGTTATCTTTAATTCTAACGAACGTTGGGTTAGAGGTAGAGGTTCTAGATGTGGTACAAAGTATACCCGGAGGATTAGCGGGATTGGTCATCGGCGAAGTGAAATCTTGTGAACAACACCCCAATGCAGATAAATTGAAAGTAACGACGGTTGATGTCGGTCAAGCAGATTTATTACACATTGTGTGTGGTGCTCCAAACGTTGCAGTAGGTCAAAAAGTGATTGTCGCAACTGTTGGTTCCACTGTTCACCCAACAAGTGGCGAGCCCTTTAAAATCAATAAATCAAAAATTCGTGGTGAAGTTTCTGAAGGAATGCTTTGTGGTGAAGATGAAGTTGGCTTGGGCAATTCACATGCCGGCATCGTCGAGTTGCCATTGGATGCTCAGGTAGGTACACTTGTTAAGGATTTTTATCATATAGAGGACGACTATCGTTATGAAATTGGCTTAACACCAAATCGTGCAGATGCAGCTTCACACCTTGGAGTGGCTCGTGATATTGCCGCTTTCTATAGAAAAGAAATGAAAGCTTCTGATCTTTCTTTATTTAAAGAAGAAACAGGGATCAACACGGAGGTTGTTGTTGAAAATCATGCCGGAAGTCCACGTTACTCAGGTATCAATATCTCAGGAGTACAAGTAAAAGAATCCCCTGATTGGTTAAAGGAACGTTTGAATGTCATCGGTATCCGTCCGATTAACAATATTGTAGATGTTACGAATTTCATCTTGCATGATCTTGGACAACCTTTACATGCCTTTGATCAGGATAAGATCGCAGGTAATCAAATCGTTGTGCGACAAGCAAAACAAGATGAGCTATTCACGACATTGGACGCTGTAGAGCGCAAACTATCCGCAGAAGATCTTGTTATTGCCGATGCTGAAAAGCCCATGTGTATTGCCGGTGTTTTTGGTGGTGCTCATTCGGGTGTGTCGGAGTCTACGACAAATATATTTTTAGAGTCCGCCTATTTTAATGCTGTTTCTATTCGTAAAACAGCAAAACGTCATCAATTAAAAACAGATTCTTCATTCCGATATGAAAGAGGGACAGATCCGAATATTACTGTAAATGCACTCAAAAAAGCAGCTATATTAATTCAAGAAGTGGCCGGCGGACATATTAGTTCCCAGATCACGGATCTTTATCCATCTGAAATTAAGCCGTTTGCTTTCCACGTAAGCTACCATAATGTGCGTCGATTGATCGGTCAAGATATTCCAGATGAGGAGATTAGATCAATAATAGTAGCATTGGGTATCGGTATAGAGCAAGAATCAACGGAAGGTTTGGATGTTTTAGTTCCAGCTTACCGTGTTGATGTTACTCGTGAAGTGGATGTCATTGAAGAGGTATTACGTATTTATGGATATAATAATGTGGAATTGAAACCACAGATCAAATCTTCCTTGAATACTTCTGAAAAGCCAGATAAAGAAGTTGTTTTAAATCAATTGGCAGATCTGTTAATTGCTAACGGTTTCAGAGAGACCCTTTCAAACTCATTAACAAAGCTAGATTATGCCGATGACGAAGCTACAGCTGTTCGTTTGTGTAACCCATTAAGTTCAGATTTGGATACCATGCGTCAAAACATGTTGTTCTCCGCGTTAACTACAGTTTCCTATAACCAAAAGAGAAGAAATTCGGACTTGAAAATCTTTGAATTTGGAAAGACTTATGCGATTGATGGTGAAGGGTACAAAGAAAAGCAGCATTTGTCTATTGCTATCAGTGGTAAACTGGAAGTGGAGCAATGGAACAACAGCAAGCAATCGGTTAATTTTTATAATCTCAAAGCAGTTGTTGATCTGATCTTAAAAAGATTAAAAATAGAAGGACTTCAATTGCAGGATGCGCCTACAGATCATTATGCATATGGGTTAAGCTACTTGAAAGGTACAAAATCACTGGTGACATTTGGTGCGGTTTCATCTTCGGCTTTATCAAAAGCTGATGTAGAAGGACAGGTGTTTTTTGCGGATTTTGATTGGGATCAACTCTTGAAGATTATTCGTAAAAATGTCATCAAATTTAAAGAAGTATCTAAGTTTCCTGCTGTAAAACGTGATTTGTCGTTGTTAATTGATGAAGCTGTTACCTTTAAACAATTGGAAACAATAGCCTATAAGACGGAGCGGAAGTTGTTGAAAGAGGTGAAAGTATTTGATGTTTATAAAGGAGATAAAATTCCTGAAGGCAAAAAATCTTATGCTTTAAGTTTTATTATCGAAGATGATGAAAAAACTTTAATGGACAAACAAATTGACGCAATAGTTCAAAAATTAATTCTTAACTTTGAGAAAGAAGTAAGCGCAGAAGTGCGTGGTTAATTTGAATAATCGGATTTAATTGTATAAATTTAATATATGGCAGCATTATCTTCACAAATGAATATTATCGTTGAGAAAACGAAAAATTTAATTCAAATGTGCGAAGTCTTGCAAGAAGAGAATGATTTACTTAAATTAGAGGTTCAATCACTTCAAGTTGCTTTTAATACGTGTAGCGATAAGAACAAACAAATGGAAGAACAGATGAAAGCAATGGCAGTTGCTCGTTCTTTAGATAGTTCTGAAGCTGACAAAGATGCAATTAATGAAAAAATACTTGACACAAAGCAAAAAATTAACGATTTTGTGCGAGAAATAGACAAATGTATTAGTTTGTTGAAGTAAGTCGATCTAGAAGTAGAGGGGACAACTTACTAATACAACGTAAAGCTCAAATAACAATGGGAGAGATTTCCATCAAAATAAATATCGCTGATAGAGTGTATCCGCTTCGTGTAGATACAGCAGAGGAGGAGATTATCCGCCATGCAGCGAAATTGATTAATGAAAAAGTAAAAGAGTTACAGGATAGTTATACTGTTCGTGATAAGCAAGATTTATTGTCGATGTGTGTACTCCAATATGCAACAGGAATGTTGAAAGCGGAGCGACAGGTGCAGACACAGGATCAGGGTTTAGAGCAATCGGTTCATGAACTGGATCAACTATTATCTAATTTCTTTACAAAATAATCGTTCTTTATAGCGCTTTACTAAACGAATTTGCCGCAATTGAATTCGGGTTGTCACTATTTTAAACTTAACGCTTCAATATTACAGGCGAAAAGATGTAGGTCATTTTGCGTAAGCCATCTGGACCATGATCATAGCCTAATTATGTATATTAGAAGTTTAATAATATTAGATACCCTTATTTAATTGCGGTTTTTTTTTGAAAATTATAAATAAATAAACTACATATAAACAATTAATAAATACATGGACATCGCAATTTATATCATACTTTCTCTGATTGTTGGTATTGCAATAGGCCGTTATCTTTTAGCTCTTTTGTTTACTAAACAAACACAAGAAGCTCAAGAAAAGGTGAAAAGCATTATAAAAGAAGCCGATCAAGAAGCAGAACATCTGAAAAAGAAAAAACTTTTAGAAGCAAAAGAAAAGTTTCTACAGTTGAAATCAGAACATGAAAAAGAGGTCAGCCAACGTAATAATACCATTAGTCAAAAGGAAAATACCTTACGTCAGAAAGAACAATCTGTTAATCAAAAACTTGAAAACTTAAATCGTGAAAAACAAGAACTAGACGCTACACGTAAGCAACTTGATAAGCTTGTTGAAGTCAATGAAAGTAAATCAGAGGAAGTAGAGCAGATCAAATTACAGCATATCAAGCAACTGGAAGGTATTGCTGGAGTTACCGCTGAAGAAGCTAAAAACCAATTAGTAGATTCCTTACGTGAGGAAGCTCGTTCTCAAGCCATTATTCAAATTAAAGATATCGTTGACGAAGCTAAACTAACGGCAACGAAAGAAGCGAAGAAAGTGGTTATCCAGACCATACAGCGTACAGCAACTGAATCTGCGATTGAAAACACCGTTTCTATTTTTAATATTGAAAATGATGAAATTAAAGGACGTATTATCGGACGTGAAGGACGTAATATCCGTGCTTTAGAAGCAGCAACCGGTGTTGAGATCATTGTAGACGATACACCTGAAGCCATTATTTTATCTGGTTTTGATCCTGTACGGCGCGAAATCGCACGTTTAGCTTTACATCGTTTGGTGACTGATGGACGTATCCACCCTGCACGTATCGAAGAAGTAGTCGCAAAAACACGTACGCAGATTGAAGATGAAATTGTCGAAATCGGTGAGCGCACCGCTATTGACTTAGGTATTCATGGTTTACATCCGGAATTGATCCGTATGGTAGGCCGTATGCGTTACCGTTCTTCTTATGGACAGAATCTTTTACAACACTCACGTGAGGTCGCAAATTTTGCTGCAACAATGGCTGCAGAATTGGGCTTGAATGTGAAGCATGCAAAACGTGCAGGTCTATTGCACGATATTGGTAAAGTGCCAGATGATAACCCGGAATTGCCACACGCAATTTTAGGGATGCAGTTAGCCGAAAAATATAAGGAGCATCCTGATGTGTGTAATGCAATCGGTGCTCACCATGATGAAGTGGAAATGACAGCGATGATTTCTCCAATTGTACAGGCTTGTGATGCGATCTCTGGAGCTCGTCCAGGAGCACGCCGTGAAGTAGTGGAAAGTTATATCAAGCGTTTAAAGGAGTTGGAAGATCTAGCATTATCTTATCCAGGAGTTGAGAAAACTTTTGCGATACAAGCTGGTCGTGAATTACGCGTTATTGTTGAAAGTGAGAAGATATCAGATGCGCAAGCAGAAATTCTAGCGGCTGATATTTCAAACAGAATCCAGACCGAGATGACATATCCAGGTCAGATAAAAGTGACCGTGATCCGTGAAATCCGTTCTGTCGCCTATGCGAAATAATCCGGATTTTAACATATCAAGTATAAAAGCCTCAACAACGTTGAGGCTTTTGCTTTTAATAGCGTTTTAGGTCTATATTCAATTTTTATTTTTAGTATTTTTGCTGTATTATTTGACAAAAACTGTAATCTCGATTAGATGAAGAAAAAACAAGCTCCCGTACCAGAAGTCAAAAGACCCGTTGATCAATATTTTGAGCATTTAAATGCCAATTTTCAAGATCCTACCAATAGGATTATTCAAATTATATTTTTACCGTTATTTTTTTTCGGTTTAATGGGGATCATCTGGATGATTCCATTTCCACAATTTGACTTTTTAGTCAAACTGGGCTGGCACACCTTTTTGAATTGGGGATCTTTCTTTATTGCAGTTCTCATTTATTATTATTTAAAGCTTTCTCCGACCTTATCTTATGCCGTATTACTCTGCATTGGTATTATGAGTTATTTTATTGTACAGCTTGAATATATAGAGCGTGATGGTGGTCCAGGTGTATTGTTGGTTTCTAGTTTAATCACTTTAATTTCACTACTTGTACTATGGGTAGGGAAGTCCAAGGAAAAAAATACGATTTCGTTTAAACAGTTTTGGTTGTTTCTGACTGTAGGGCCTATTTGGTTATGGCACTTTGCTTTTCAGAAGATCAAACTTAAATATTAAAGCTTCTTGCGATATCTTAAAAGCCTTTGTTTCGAAACAACAAGGCTTTTTTTATGCAATTAGCATGTTAGGTATTCCTTTTAACATAAAATTATTCAACTATATGCCTAACTTTTAGCCAACGAGCTAACTCAATATGTGTATTTGCGTATCTTCTATAATCAATACGCCCACATTGTAGGGCTGCTTACTGGAATCAATTTGTTAAGGGAAATATTGAAGTTGGAATATAATCACTAGCTCCATTTTTTGTTCCTCTAAATCAGTTCGTATGGTGTGCACTTGACGTGAACGTTAACCGTCACTGATTAACTCTGACAGGTCACAAATCTAATTTGCTCAACGATGCGTTCTATTAGTTAGCGTGCTAATTTGTTCAAGATTCGATCGGCGCGGTGAGAACAAACTCAGCCAGAGTAGGATCACTTCTTGCAAAGAAGCGATCCTATGTTTCAAATAGGTGATCGCGTCTTCAAAACAAGTGATCGCTTCTTCCAAACAAGTGATTACGTTGGGCTAAAGTAATCACTTGCTTGGAAGAAGAAGATGCATCTTACCAAGAAGTGATCACTTGTGAGACAACATGGAGGTAAATCTGATAGAGAAGTGATCACTTGTTGAGAACAAATAGGTGCATCTTTTGGATAAGTGGTCATATGTTATAAATTTGTGATCACATCTTTACTAGATGGAGATGCTTCTTAGTAAGAAGTGTTTCAAACTTGACAACAAGTGATCCCTTTAGGCTTATGCGATCATGAATCGTGAGAAAGAAGTAGGATTTTATTGAATAATAGTAAGGTTGTCTCAAATAAGTGATGCCTTCTTGAAAAGATTTGATCACTTCTTGGAAAGAAGTGATCAAATCTTTTCAAGTTGTGACTTGTCAAAGCTAAGATGTAGTCCCAGAAAGAGGCATAATAAGTATGGAAACGGCCTCTATGATGTCTTAAGCATGTTTCTTTATTCAGATATCTGATCATAAAGGCAGTTTCATGATTACGTTTTTTTTGATTGTTGTGCTAACTTTTAACTGTCTTCAACGGTTGTGATCTTGTTATCTAAAGTTTGATGAAGATCAGTGCATATGCTATCTTATGGGGCAATAGCTGAACAAAAAACTTTTCTGCTGCCTGTGGCTAATAATCCTGTAAATCTAAAATATTTAAACAAAGCATGAAGTTAGTTTGTTTAATAAAGTGGAAGTTTTATTATAGAATAATCAAAAAATAAGTCATTTTTGTAGAAAGAGGATGATTTATGAAAATAACTTTGCTGTGCATTGGGAAAACAGATGAAAAATATTTGATTGAAGGTATTGAAAAATATTTGAAACGATTAAAGTTTTATATTACCTTTAATTTAGTTGTTATTCCTGATATCAAGAATAGCAAAAATTTGACCCAAGAGCAGCAGAAAGAGAAAGAAGCACAGCTTTTGCAGAAGTATATCACTTCTCATGATACGGTGGTCTTGCTGGATGAGTTTGGAAAGGAATATCGTTCTTTGGAATTTGCATCCTATTTGGAAAAGCACATGGTCCAGAGCACGCAGCATCTTATTTTTATCATAGGTGGACCTTATGGTTTCGATGATCAGATCTATCAGCGTGCAAATCAGAAAATATCATTGTCTAAAATGACATTTTCACATCAGATGATCCGTTTGTTTTTTGTTGAACAGACATATCGCGCATTTTCAATATTAAAAGGTGAGCCATATCATCATGAATAATTATGGAATTTATTTAATTAGAGCATCTACTAAAGAAAGGAGTTAATATGTTACCAAGTAAAAGAGATTATAACTTTAAAAGCGATGATAGTAATTCCCGTATCACAAAAATTATTATTGTTGTCGGCATTATCCTAGTATTGCTATTGGCTTATTTTACATAGCATATAGGGGAGTGCCGTTTTTATAAAAAAGTTCTAGATGTATATTTAGAACTTTTTTTATTTGATGGTTATCCCATATTTGGTGACTATTAAATAAGCGTAAGATATACTCAAATCGGCTCTATCCATGATCATAAATTGGGTCAGAGACTTATTTTGCCCAATACTCAGAACAAAGTCAGTTGAATGGCTTAAATCACCAAATGGGTTATGATCAAAACAACCTGGTGTACCGTAATTCTTTAGCAAAGAGAAGATGTGCCATACGCTATTTCTAGGATAAAAAGAAAGGGTAGTAAACCTCTCATATTACCTGAGTATGATATATTTAAAAATGATCTAAAATTAAAATTGTACAAACAACTATCTTTATTTTTCTTTCCTAAATTCTATCGTCCATTTTCTAGTTTTCTGCGATTGTCTTTTTTGGTGTGCTTGGAGCGAGGATCATGAAAATGCAATGGATGCTGAAAGATGGTTTAATTAGGGGCAGATCCATACCATGTCCATACCAGATTCGGACACTGTTTTACAGAAAGTCGTTTTTATGCCGCTTCTGCACCGTCTATTTCCCGTCCCTGACCCGGGAAATGGACGGTGCAGGGACTGTGCAACTGCGGAGCAGGGAAAAGAAAGTTTAAAACAAGGTACGAACAAGGTTAAAACAAGGTACGAATCAGATGCAAATAGCCTTTGCATTTTTGCTGTTGATTTTGAAGCAAAATAGAGCTTTCAAATTGGCCAAGAGTGTACCGTTAGTGTACGGGTTATTCACGGGAAGTGTACCAATACGGTACCAAGAGTGTACGGGAAAGCTACTAAGAAGATACCAAAGAGGTACCGAATAGCTACTCAGGTTAGTAGCTTGGCTGAAGGTCAAGAGGGGAGACTAGGCAAGCACAGGAGTACGGTTGTTCAGGTATAGATCAAGCATGCGTAGTGCATATGCTAAGTAGTGATAAAGCACATAGATAGTGCGTAAAACGATACCCATTGATACACTATCTATGCACTATCAACGCTTTATCTATGCTTCATCTATGCTTGATCTTTACCTCAAAGGTGCTTCATTTGAAATAAGAGGTTTTAAGCTCTTAAATTTTATTTATTACACACTAGGGTTTTTTTGTGATGATCATCTCGTAAATCGCTTAAAATACTTGTCAAATAAAAAGATGGGGGGTATTGATGATGTCTAAATCAGTGGACTGTGCTCAGGTATGAAATTTAAGATATCCTTTCTGCAGCTCAGAAATAGGGCGAAATTGACCGATTGGGCTAGAAAATTTAAGCGGTGGATTCGATTTGAAAAGTGGTATTGTTTGTGCAACTAAATTGGCTGAATGGTCAAGTTGAAGGAGGGGGGAGTTGGTGTTGATTGTATAGCATTTTGGTTGCTTTTATGTCAGTTTCATTAAATAAATTCCTGAAAAAGGGCTATCACCGCCTTCAATGACAAGTGTATCTTTGTGAAAATATCAGGATCCTAATCCCAAACGGTTTTTATCTGTACGGACAATAGGGCGCATATTCGCTACTATTAACGCATTTATCAAAGTAGCAAAGCTGAAGAGCATCTCCGCTTTGTAGATACTAAAAAGCCCAATCTTTATCGGATTGGGCGTTCACAGAACATTCACTAAAGGCTTAATCAAACAATTTCATTTTAATACAGATGAGAAAACTTGTTATACCTGCCACAATATATGGTAATGTGACAGGAAAAAACAATTTAGGATTCAAATGCATATCATGGTAAATTTGCCATATTGTGTATTCATCTTTTTTGAACAAAAAATTAAATATAGGGAATGATAGATAAACTATTACTGTCACGAGAACCAATCCAATTTGAAGATTGACCTTACGTAAAATAGGATACAGAAGTAATCCAAATAAGATAAACAAAAATGTCAAACACACTAATTTGGCCACAATAAGGATAATTATCCCTCCTCCCGGTGCCTTTTGTATCAAACTTATGCCGAGCGTAAAGAACATATCCATTATCATCAATACGAAAAAATATATTAAATACTTCTTTACCATTCTGCTTTCTTATATACTTTTTGCAATTTATAAAACTCGACAACCTTTCCTCCATGGCTAAATCTATCTTTTGCCTTTGTCAAATCTCCATTAAATCGCAAAGATGCAGTAAGACCTATTCCATATAAATAGTTACCTTTAGCCAAATTAGTCAGTGTATTAATTGTTTCTTGTGACTGTGTTTTGTATAAGGGATCCACAATATTGAACTGTTCCTTAGTTAAAGTCTTATTATCCCCATTTAATGCAGCTTCCCCATTCATAACAGGCCCATTATATAAATTTCTAAGATCACCAAAAACATTTTCAAAGATTGCCTTATTAGCTGCATTACTAAAGCTTATCACATCTTTCCCCACCCAAGCAGCAAGAGGTCCCCATTCTAGCTTTGCAACTTGACCTGCAACTATATTAGCTGCGCTAGGCCAGTTATTATCAAATCCCCTTGAATCTATCTTATTCGTATACCAACCATAGAAATCCCTTCGCTGTCCAATACAAGTATATTCATTGTATCCATCACTACGCTGCAAATTTACCTGATTTGCAGCATCCCAAACAGATGTATTATTCTCTCTATCAGATGTCAACCAATGTCCATCACTTCCATCAAGTTTTCCATTAGGATTTTCAGCATAATAAGTATCCTCATCATCATAATTCTTTGACCCACATTCCATTGGGATCAATAAACCTTGTCGGATTGTTTACTGCATAGTTATAGGGTGAATAAGAATAATAGGTCTCTGCCAGCGGATTCACGACATTCCACCTACCTATCTCAGCATCATAGAACCTCGCTCCGTAATCCTATTGAAATAAAAGGATTGTAAATATTATTATAAAAAGGGGAACATATTATTTTTGCCGAATGCTATGTATAAAAACAGTAGAAAGACAAAAATAACCAAAGGCATAATGATCAGAACAACCCTGTTCACAGTATTTTCTTTAGCAAAGAGAAGAGCAATAGATACAAAGAATAAACCTATTAAACAAATATAAAGGGTGTATATCAACGTATTCCTAAACAGTTCTACTGTCTGCAATTCATTAACACCAAACATCCTATTTAACAAATTCTCCTTAAGAAGATTCAGGGTTAACAATAACAAAGTAAAAGCAACCAGATAATAATATTTTTCAGCTAAAAACTTCATAATAACATGTTATTGATGTTTATATTTTATACTTATAGGTGGAAGATTTTTATATCCCATCATTCCCATACCATATTTCCACCGATCTGTAATGCTCATTATTGACCCATTAAACAAAGGTCCCGGAATAAACTTGGATAGAAAATAGTTTTTCTTTAAAGAGTTTTCTAGGGTATTCAACGAGCTATTAGACAACTTCCAATAAGAACCGTTTATCACATTTTGCTCCTTTAACAACTGATCGCCGTCCCAAATACTTGCCGCATCTCCCTTCACAGGCTTGCCGTTATACAAGTCTTGTAATCCACCCCAAACATCATCCATTATCATTTTATTCCCTGATGTAACAAAGTTCTTGATTTCGTCATTGGAATACCCTGTCATTGTCGCTCCAAATCCTAATAAGTTTTTCAACTTATCAACAGTAGAAGCAGCGGCACCAGCCCATCTAGTTTCAAACCCACGACTGGAGGTCTCATCCTGAAACCATCTGTAAAAATCTGCTCTTTGATCCAAATTCTCATACTCTTTAAAACCATCGTTTTTCTGAATATTAGTTTTATTAGCATTTTTCCAAACAGACGTATTATATTTTCTATCTGAAGTTCGCCAATGGCCATCACTGCCATCAAGCTTTCCATTGGGATTTTCTGCGTAATAGGCTTCTGCATCATCATACTCCTTTAAATACCTTCCATCAGGATCAATAAAAAGAATAGGATTATTCGCAGTATAATTATATGGAGAATAAGAACTATAGCTGTCCGCCAGCGGATCCACCACATTCCACCTGCCTATCTCCGCGTCATAGAACCTAGCCCCATAATCATATTGGCCTCCAAGCTCGCCCTGTGTTTCCTTTCCATTATAAAGATACTTATTATTTCCGGCTGCGACAATCCGCTGTTTGCCGAATGGATAGTAATCGTCTTTCTGTAAGACTTCGACCGCATTACTGTTGGCCGGATTACGGTAGACTGTCGATCGAATATTCCCCAAATGATCGGTAAGATTATATCGATAGGTATAGGTACCGTCATTGTTACGGAATGCCACGCCCACACCGGTATGGATCAGCTCGATCGTCGTTCCGTTGTATTCAATACCGCCTACGTAATCCTTGTTGCCACCCTGAGTGGAGTATTTACGAAGCTTTGTGCCATTAGCATCGTACAGATACCCTACCTTCACCGTTGCTCCATTGTTCCATGCGGAATCAGGTAGGTTCAGGTGATTATATCTGAAGTTCATGCCCGTGCGGTCGGTCAGCGCATTGCCATTCAAATCGTAGGTATAGTTTCCGGTAATAGCTCCTGATAGTCTGGCAAGCTTGTTACTTCTATTGTTATTTTGATACGTATAATTGGTCAAAGCTGTTGTTGCTGTATTTCCAGTATTGCGTGCAAGGGTTTTGATATTACCCATATTGTCATATGAAACTTCCTCTATGATTACAGCCGTTCCGGTACTTGCTCCTTTTGTTAGTCTGTTTAGCTTATCGTAGGTATAAGTGAATGTACTGGTTGGATCGGCTCCATGCCCCCACAGTTGCTGAGAGATATTACCGTTATAATTCGCATTATGAAGAACTTCTCCATTATTATTGGTATTATAATTCAGCTGATAGGTAAAGTAAGGAGATGTTGCACCTTTAGACCAACCTCGCTCATTGTAGCTATTATCAATCGATGTATGGTAATTATTTCCGTTTTTGTCACCTCCTATTGATTTTTTCTTTAACTGACCGACTTCGTTATATTCGTATTTTGCAAGTATTACTTCTTTATTTGGATCATTGATATAGTTTTTACTCTCCAATAAACGTCCAATATGGTCATACATATTGGTATTTAAGATAGTAGTGGTCACTCCATTGGCAATATGGATATGTTTATTTTTTATCAGATCTCCGGAAAAATTATATTCATTGGTAATGAGGTCTGTGCCTCCTAGGTGATTCTGTGATACAGATTGGATAAGATCTCCTCGGTCATCATAGTAATTGATCGTTAAAAGTGGTGCTGTTCCATCGTCTTTACTCACCCGTTTACCAGTTAGAAGAGATGAAGTCAACTGGGTTTTTGTTATTCCAGATGCTTGCAAGGCAGCAGTTGACGCTCCACTAAAATTGTAATCATCATAATAATTTACTGTATATTCAGCTAGTTGCGATACGGTATTAGGAAATGCTAAATTGGTATAGGAGGCCGATCCACTACGAATCTCCCAGTGTATAGCAGTAGCATCAGCAAGGGATTGAACTTCTACTCGACTAGTTTGACCAATAGTTGAATTGGTGTAAATACCAGTAGAAGCTACTCGTCCAAAAGCATCATATTTTATATAGTTCCATTTATTGGTTTCGCGCTGTTTCTCATCTTGGGTTAATATCAGATGATCGCTATCATTATAAATGAAATATTCCCAACCTTTACCGGGTATTTTCCGCTCAACCATACGGTTCCTAACATCATAATGATAAGCATAGATAAACTCATTAAAAAGTTCTTCATTTTCATTATAAGAAAATGGACCATATATATTTATATCAGTTACTTCCGGAGGTAGTACATAGAGCAGATTGCTTAGATTATCATAGATAAAGTAAGTACTTAGACTTTTAACCTCACTCTCCTAAACTCTTTTTAAAATCAGCCTACCTTGCTTATCTTTATATTCATCGACTGTTCCAGACTTTCCTGAAATCCAGTTCTCCCCGCGAGTGGTTGTTTTCAAAAGATCGCCAGAACGTCGTGGGGCTCCGCGCACAATTTGGCCATATCCTGGAAAAGAGCTCCAATAGGACACCTCATCTCCAGTATTGGTTCCATAGACGGTTTTAATAGTGTGTCCTGAGTTGATTATTGAAGGATTATATGGCTGCCAGTCGGCTCCTGCAGCACCTTGATCAATCGTACGTTTTATCGGACTATTTTCAAAAATTGTAACTGCGTAAGGATGTTTTGTTTTGCTCACATGTCCATCCCAGCTTTCTGTCATGCTATAATAAGCAGACAGATTTTCTTTTGCTGATACTTTATAACTTAGATCATTATATCCAAGACCATTTGGCTTCTCGCCATACTGGAGATATTTAACACTCTCGAGCCCAAGACTATCGTACTCGATATGTTGAACAATATCTCTGTAATTTGGACTCGCCATTAAGTCCACAGTTTGAATCGGTCTTCCAAGTCCATCAAAATACTGAATAGTTTGGTTCTCATCACGTATAGTTCTCGAATTATTAAGCTCGTTTTTTTTGATAGCTGTACGAAAGGTACGAGTCAAAATATAGTTGCGATCTGCACTAGGGCGACTCAATAGATTTTGAAAATCTACGATACTTATTGTTACTGTCTTGCCAGCAGGAATATGGAAACCATTAGTCAGGGTCACACTCTTGAGTGCCTGAATACTTGTCTGATCACTATACATTGACAACGAGAGATCCTCTATCAAAGTCTGTCCATATGTGATAGTCGTCAAAGTGTAGGACAAAAATAGGAGTAAATAAATCTTCTTCATAATAGAAAATGCTTACTTTTTAAAGACCTTCGCTGTAATTTTTTTTTCATAATTGATCAGAGGTAAACTTAATTTACTGTTTTTATATATACCGTTAATTCTTTCATGGCTATTCAATCATGTATAGGGGCTAGAACGAAACAATAAAAAACGGCGATTGCGCTGATTCTTTAAAAAACCAGTTAAAACGGTCAAAAACGGCAATTTTAACTGGTTTTTGTTGTTTATGGCGTAATAAACGAAATATGCACAAGTATCATTTACTACCATCAAACTACCATTATTGTTGCGCTATTTCTTGCTAATGGATCTATAACTACCATTCAGTCTATGAAAACGGCTTAAAACGGCTTAAAAACGGCTTAAAAACGGTTAAAAATAGATTTAAAAACGGTTTAAAGTTGTTTTAAAGCTGTGTATTGATCTGCTCATTGATGTTTATTAAACCCAGATCGCGAACTACCGGAAATGTACAAAAATTGAAATACTTGGACACTTAGTTGGACATTTACTTGGACATTTTTTCATCATAAAAAACGTCATATGAATATGCTTATTACCATAAAACATCCCTAAAATGGCTGTTTTATGCACGATAGACATACCCATAATACTTTAAGATATTATAGTAATATGTTGATTTTCAGGTACTTATTTCAATTCAATGTAAAACGGCGCGCGTGCGTGCTATCTCATGCTATTAAGTCGTAGTGATCCTTTCACAAATGCAGCTGCTTTAACAGATGATAAATGTATTTCCTTAGGGCTATGGTTTGAGTTATAACTTACGAGCTTTATCCACTCGGGACCTCTGTCTGAGATCTGAACATATTTAACCGTTGTATACTCATCGTCATCGTTGTTTATATCCAGTAGATATATTTCTCCAAAATAAAGATTCTCTAGTATGTTATTTATCTGTCTATAGAACACAATATCACCCGACTTTAATAATGGATACATGCTATCTCCTGATATGCGTACAGCACCGTCAACTTTTGGAAGGTTTGGAATACTATAATAATCAAGAGCAGTTTCCTTATCAGCCTTGAATAAAGTAACTAATCCTGCTGTAGCTTGAATATCATAAAGAGGTATAATTTGGTTATGCTGCATCACTTTATCACTTCGGGAAATAAATTCTGATTTTTCGCTATAGAAAGGTACTTCTTTTAGATTTTTCAACATTTCACCCCTTCCCGTCAAAAGCCAATTAGCATCAATTTCTACACACTTTGAAAACACTCTTTCATAATCCATCGTATTCCTAGCATGCCAATTTGATAGGCTAGCAGGCTTTATATCAAGAAATTTGGCAAATTCCGCATCTGTCTTGAATTTATAATGCGATTTTATCTTATTCAATATCAATGATTTATGCATAAAAGTTTTCAATTTGAAAATATTATTTGTATTTGTTTTCAATTTGTGTATATATTTGTTCTGTAATAAAGAAAATACGGGAAACAGTAATTCTTTAATACGGAACAAACAAGACAGCTTTCAAAACTATGGAAAAAAAACAGAAATACAACCAGGAGGTCGTAAAGTACTTAGTAAAAAAGTATGGTGTTACGACCAGGTATATCACGGGTAGCTTATCGCCATTGAATAAAGCACCATTCGCTGATACGATTAAGAAGGATTACAAAATAAAACTTGAAGAAATACAGAAAATACTTTCTGTATAAAAAGTACTATCATGCAAAAGAACGAAACGCCATATACAAGCTACAACGGACTAATCGGTGTCAAAGTCAGTTATCTGATATCTGAAACTGTGGTTCGCGGTGGTAAGGAAATCAAACCACATAACCAAACCTTAGCGGTTTGTACTTATGATGCTTTGGCTAAACGTGCATCACGCACAAAAGGTCTTCGTCTTCGTGATGGTAAAGGTTTAGGTAATGAAGCTTTGTTCTCTTTTGAGAATATGCCTACTGTGTGGCAGGAACTATGTAGGGAAGAGTTTGGCGATCCTAAACAGGTGATCAAGGAAACGGTTTTTTTAGAAACATACTATGAAGTGGATTACCAAGCCTCAAACTATTTTGCAACCTACACTTTGCCTAGTGGTCGAGACCTAAGTAAAGATCTTAAAGAAATTTATACAGTTAATGCATCAGTTCTCAATGCTGTGATTGCCGCAATGAGCAAACGTAGATCATTTAGAAAAGCATATGGAAATCCCAACAGCACAGATGTGAAATCTGTGTGGGATCTAATTTGTGATGAGGTTGCGATACTAACGGATAAACTAGGTCATACACTTAAAGTCCCTTCTTTACGCCGTATTCTTTCACAATACAAAAAACATGGCTATAGCTCGTTGATATCTGGTAAGCTCGAAAATCAAAACACTGCCAAAGTGGTAACTGAGGAACAGCGTGCAGTATTGGAAAAGCTTTTGCGCAAGCATCAAAACTTTGACAACATGCAGATCTCACGTGTCTATAACGAAGTAGCAGAAAAACTCGGTTGGAAACCTATTTCGGATAGCACTGTTGCAAAATTCAGAAAAGAACTGGATCTGTACATCATCGCGGGTAACCAAGGCACATCTACATTACGTAACAGTAGAAATATGCAGGTTAAACGTAAGGCTCCAAATGTGCCTATGGTTTATTGGTCTATCGATGGTTGGGATGTTGAACTATTATATCAAAGTACCGCTGTCAATGGCGAAGGAAATAAAATAACCACTTACCACAATCGTCCAACGTGCGTCGTGATCCTAGATCCATATTTAAATTATCCGATCGGATATGCGATCGGAACGCACGAAACCACTGGATTGATTCGTGAAGCTTTGAGAAATGCCGCTAACCATACGAAAGAGCTCTTTGGGCAGCGTTATAAATCCCTACAGATACAAAGTGATCATTATGGTAAAGGTGTCCTGGTTCCGATCTATGAGGCTATGACAAAACACTACACCCCGGCGCGTGTGCGTAATGCTAAATCTAAACGTATTGAACCATTTTTTAAAGAGTGGAATAAGTCTTTACAACTGGGACATAACAACTGGTCTGGGTATGGTGTCACTTCTAGAAAAGAGAATCAACCCAATTCGGAGTTCCTAGATAAGATCAAAAAATCATTTCCTGATTATGACGGTGTATGTCGTCAGATTGAAAAGAGTATAGAGATCCGCAGAATGGGATTACACGATCAATATGTTGCGCGTTGGCATGAAATGGCAGATGCTGATCACGTGCCTTTACTTGATGATGAATACCTAAACCTCTTTGGTGATATAACCGGATACACGAACAGATTACACCACGACGGTCTAACAATTACACTAAATAAGCAAGAATTTGTTTATGACAGCTTTGATGTTGCTTTTAGGGAGCACAGACATATTGATTGGTGTGTGAAGTTTGATCGTGATGATATGTCAAAAGTACTTGTTGTCAATGCTCTTGCTCAAAATGGACGATTGGTCGAGGAACTCGGAACGATCAAGTTTATGCTTGAAGAAAAATACATTCAGCCAATGGCACTGTACGATCGGAAAGAAGGTGATGCGGGACAATTGGCTTTGGTCGATGCTTTCAATACATCACTTGAAGAAAAGATCATCGAGCGCAATATTAGGCACGATAGGATTGTCGGTCAATTATTTTTAGAAACGCCCGCACTTAATGGTACGCTTTCTAAACTGATCTTAACGGATAGCACTGGTCAGCATAAAGATCAGCGTAATAATAATCGGATCACAGCTGCTGCGCATAAGCTTCAAATAAAACAAGATCGTGAAGATATTACTGATCATATCAGCTTAGACAAGGAACGTGAAGAATACATCAATGGAAAAATCAATATAAACGACTTTATATCATGACAACAGAATTAAAAGACAATATTATTATAGCTCTTGAAGCCTATATCGAAGAAAATAACTTCAACCAAGACGATATCGTAGTACATGCAGGTGTTAATGCACGATACATCATCGAAATGCGTAAAAGAAACTATACGATAAGAGCAAAAGACAAGGATATTCCGATCGCGGATAAATACTTCAAAAGGATTGCAAGACTTATCGAGTATCCGATCGAAAAGCAATACTGGAAAACACAGCCTACTCCACAGTTAGTAGAGATCCTAGCTTGCTTGCAGGATGCAAAGGACAATGGCGAGGTTGCTGTCCTGATTGGTGAGACAGGTTGCGGAAAAACATTTTCACTTGATCTTTTCAAGTCAAAATATAGAAATGAAGTGTTTTCGATCAAGGTTGGAAGCTCGGACAATCTATCGGACATCGTCGATAAGATGTTTGCAGAATTGAGACTACCAGTTGAGCGTAAAACGAAGTCTGCGAAACTTAGACAGATCGCTAAGCACATGAAAAGTCTTTCTGAAAATGGCTTTGATCCTGTATTCGCTTTCGATGAAAGCGAATACATGAAGCAACCCGCTCTGTGTTCATTCAAAGAAATGTTTGATCTATTGAATGAATGGTGTTCACTCATACTTATCGGTACCTCTCAACTGACTGAAAACATTGATACGCTTAGAAAGAAAAACAAGGCGGGTATCCCTCAATTGTATCGTCGTATCAAGTTTCGTATCCGAACTATAACTCCGATTGACAAACGTTTTAAAGACTTTTTGTCAAGCGTGGATAAAGAGACATCAAAATGGCTTCGTGACCACTGTGATAATTATGGCGAATTACATGACGTGTTGGTTCCGGTCATGCGCGAGGCTGATCGCACGGGAAAAGAGCTTAATCTAGGATTTTTAAAGATAGTACTGGGACTTCAATAATGGCACAAAGAGCAATAAGCGTATCTGACTTACTAAGTAAGAAATATAAGCTATTTCCTTTTGATGGTGATTGGTACGCAGCGTTTGAAAATCCTGAGCGATATGGTTGTTGGTTCATCTGGGGTCACAGTGGTAACGGTAAGACAACTTTCATATTAAAACTCTGTAAAGAGCTGAGCAAATATGATAGGATCCTTTACAATTCTTTGGAAGAGGGTGCTGCACACACCATGCAGAAAGCATTTCTAAACGCAGGCTTGGCATCAGTTAAAAGACGACTGATTTTAGTTAGCGAATCGATCAAGGATCTATGCGAGCGACTGGATAAAGACAAAAGCCCTAACATAATTGTGATTGATAGTTTTCAATATACCAATCTAACTTTTGAAAAGTATTTAGCACTCAAAAATAGGTATCCAAAGAAGCTATTTATCATTAACAGTCAGGCAGAAGGCAAGAAACCTGATGGAAAGCCTGCCGTACGTACCAGTTATGACGCTTCGCTGAAAATTTGGGTTGAAGGATATCGAGCATTCAGTAAAGGTCGCTACATCGGTCCAATTGGCTACTACACCATCTGGGATAAAGGAGCAAAGGATTATCACGGTAATTAGAAATCAATAAAACTTAAAAGAATGAAAACACTTACAAAAACAATCGAAAAAGCGCTTTCAAAAGTTTCTAAAAAAATAAGCCTGATCGAAAAAACCAATCAGCTGAATGAGACACAGCTCTCGGAGATCTGTGGCATGCTACGATGGACAGAGCAGCAATACTGCGCTCACCAGTTCGAACAGTATGAGGCTTTTCTTAAACGCGCGATGTTGGGATCTCATGAGTCGATCGTCAACCGTGTACGCTACTCGCCTTTGATGCGTGGACTTTGGAATAACGAATGGATCCGCCGCAATGAAGCGTTCTTACCGATGGCTAGATATACAATGTTTGAAGGTTTGGAAGTTGACAGAAAAGGAAGGCTATACAATCAGGCTCCAGACGAAGAGGATCTCGAAAGAACTATCGAGGATTACTATACAATTCACAATGGAAAGCTACTGTATTCCAATTATCAGTTGCTATCAAAATTTCACCACATCATACAAATAATATACCGTTCAAAATGAAAAAATCAATGTTGGCAGTCATGTGCTGCGCCCTGATCGCCTTGTCGATCTCTTGTAAAAAGAATGAGGCTATAGAGCCTGAGCCTATCAATATCAAAGCTCCGATCAAATGTATGGGCTGTGTTAGAGATAGTCTGAAAGTAGATATCAATATACACATTACAGATTAACACATCATGTTCGATTCAACACAATTCACAAAAGCGGCTCTTATACTCGGTGAAGCACAGAGGGAAATTGAAAAATTGATCGGTGTCAAAATATTGCTTGAATTTGAAATTGATCCGCACAAGCAAGTGACTCCAAGAGATGTGATCAAGATCGTCGCAAATCTAACCAATAGCTCAGTGTTAGATCTATTGGATAGAATTAAGACTGATCACATTTGTTACGCCCGTTATGCTTGCTACTACATAATGCGCACCTATTTAAAAATGACATATGAGCAAATCGGTGAGGCTATGGAGAAAAACCACTCTACCGTCATGGCAGGATTGCGGGTGTTGAATGATCAGAAAAAAAACCGTGTGCTTCAACTTATTGTCAAAGAAAGCGAAGAGGCTTTCATTAAATGGATGGGCAAATGAAAGTTCAATTTAAAATCAGTCGAAATCAACTGATCATATGGATCGGTTTTTTGATCGCCACCTGGGATTCTGAAATAAGACCAGATGATATTGCAAAGCGAATTGACTTCCTTCTGTTAAGTAGCCTACTGCATAAGTTGAAGTTACAATCAGTACTGATCAAAGATCGCTACAGTTTCAAATTAGATGCAGCCGATGCGCTTGCATTTGTTAAGCATGCGCAAAACTGTAACACATCACAGATCCACGCTGTGGATCACATATTAATAAATGAACTAATCGGAATAATTGACCAAAAAACAAAGTAAAATGAAAAATCAAACAGAAGTACAACTTAAAATTATGAAGTCAGTATTAGATCAAATGGACTTAGGGATCAATAGACTTGTCATTGCTGAAAATGGAAGTGAGGTATTATCTTCCCTTGCAGTTAAAGATTCATCTAGGTTAATATCAGTCATGATTTCAGAGATGATGGAACACAAAGAGCTTGCACAGATAATGATGCTCGCTGTTGAAGGTTATAAAAAATTTAAGAAACCCGTAAATAACGAAGAGACAAAATTGGCTGATCTGCAATTGGCTCTTGAAAAACTTCCAAAAAAACATACTGGGATCGCGGCAATAAGTGATGGTGACACCTTGATGGTGTACGCACACGGTGACATGATCGAAATCTCTGCCAATTTATGTGAAGCTCAGGAAAAAGATAAAAAAATCAAAATGATTTTGCAATCAGCCGTGGACGTTTTTCGTATGAATGATGAGCCAAAATCTTCGAACCCTTTTGACTCATCTGATGATCCGGTTGAGTTTTTTCTTAAACAATTCCGTGAACATTTCAATCGCAAATCATATAATTAAGATGATCGATACAAATAAAATGACAGCAGATGAGCGCAAGGCGCTCATGGCTGAACTGGCAAAGGAAAATAAAGCCGAAAAAGCAAAAAGGTTAAAAGCCAAAAAGAAGTATGAAAGTAATAAAGATACTTCGATTGACGAGCTCATGGAAGAGGCAGTAGAATTGTCACTTACAATTGCTCGTTTCAAAAAGAAAACCCACGCAGTGATGGATATACACCGTGATGCAATTAATGAGTATGGTGGTATTCGATCCAATAGTCAGGGAGGATTTACGATTGAGAATACTCAAAACAATAAGAGAATTATGAGACGTCGAGACACTGATCCATCTTGGGATGAGCGCGCAAACAAAGCCGTAGAACTGATCAAAGAGTTTTTGTTATCCGAAGGCATCAAAAAAACATCAGGACGTGTACACGGGATCCTGATGGGCTTTATCCAAAGGAATCAGAATGGAGATCTGGAGTATGCAAAAGTAATGGAGTTACTCCAGTACGAAGATACTTTTCAAGATCCGCGATGGGTAAATGGTCTACAGCTGATCAAAGAAGGTTATTCCATCACCTTCAAAAAATTTGGTTATGAGTTCAAAACCAAAGACCAAAATGGAAAGTGGAACCGATTGGAGTTAAATTTTAGTAGTCTTTAAACTTATGGAGGTAAATATTGATGAATGTTTACAGCGGTATTTCGGACATATTATAAAACCAAATAGAAAAATGAGCATATACAGCGATATATCAAAAACAATTGGATGGGACAGGGATACGAAAGTATCCATCCCATCTATCGATGAGGCAAAGGATCTGCATCACGAAGTTTTAGTTAACAAATCAGCGGAGGCGTTTGAAACGGTATTCAGATACCATCGCTTCGCGCCAAACCCCGACGGTGGTGATGATGAGGTCGCAATGAGGTTCATCCACACAGCATATGATGAAGGAAGGAGGTTTTTCCAATGAACATAATTAAAGATGGAACAGGGCTACTTATTTTAATAGTACTGGTTTTTATTGCAATCCTTACAAGAGCATTTCTTATTAAAAATGGATCAGCATTAATCATTATCATAATATCGGTTTTGATTATAATATTAGTTCGATCATTTATTATTAACCTATCAAAATTACCATTGACAAAGGTTGAATTTGAAGAAAGTGACAAGGATATTGTCACAATCTGGTTAGATGGTGGCGTGGTGGTAAAAGCTGATAAGGACAATGATTTCTGGAAAGATCAGATCGTGATCGATCAAGAGAAATTAGCTGTTGGTAGTGATATGGTTATTTACAATCTATCAAAATTTGCTGTGAGACGTAGTTCATATTTAGTGCTAAAGGTAGAAAAGAAAACTTTGCGATGATAGATATTTACTTCACGGACGATGAGATGGCTGGGTTTCTTCTAGCTCGTGGCTATGTGATCATGGTTGCAGTGGAGGAAATCGAAATAAACCAGTATCAAAATGTTTTTAAAACCAATTTAAAAGAAGTTGTAAAAGCATTTAAAGGCGATTATTCAGAAGATCTGGAAATCGCCTTCAAAAAAGAAATGAAAAATCAATTATTAAAACTATAAAATTAAGACTATGTTATTTTTTCAAGATTCTAAAATAAAAAATCTATCCGTCCATCAAGTCGGTAATAAATTGAGAGACGAATTTTATGTGCTCGGTGAACCGTTTTTACCAGCGAAAGACCAGGTTGATGAATTGAATAATATCTTGTTAAAGTTCTTTTGCCAAGGATTTATGCAGGTAAATGATGTATATCGTTTATTTCATCCGAATGGAGATCTAAAATGTAACGAAGTATGCTATTATGTATCAAAGTTTTTTGATAGTATGATCGATTTACATGAGCTGTCAGTTGAATTAACAAAGTATTTGTATGAAACTAGCTGTCACCTTAAAATCAGATCCTCTGACTTTTATGTTGTCCACTTTACAGATATACAGTTTGAAGGTGAATTATTTGAGGCTGTTGGTTTGTTTAAATCGTATAGTAAAACTAACTTTTTGCAAGTCAATTCAGATAGCATTGGAGTAGAGTTTAAGATTACTCGGGATGCAATTAACATGGATAGTATCGATGAAGGTACATTGATCTTAAAAAGTGAAAAAGATCTAGGTTATAAAGTACTATTTGTCAATAGTAAAAACACCGTTGAATCTCAGATTTGGAAGGATGAATTTATCCGAGTAAGTGTTAGGAATGATGATTACCAACAAACATCCAATATTATCAAACTAGCCAAAAATTTTATAATCGATAAGATGGACGATATGTTTGAACTGGAAAAGGTTGACAAAATTGACATGTTAAATAAAACAGGTCAATACTTCAAAGAACATGAAACATACGATCAGGAAGAGTTTTTGGATGTTGTTTTTGGAAGTAATGAAAAGGCAGTGGAATTATTTACTGATTATAAAGACGCATTCACTGAAGAGTTTGATATGCCTATCAAAAGTTCATTTGATATTTCCAATAAAGCTGTTAAGAAAGTTCAGACTTCCTTAAAATCTGTGATCAAACTTGACAAGAATGCCCATATCTATTTACATGGAAAACGTGATATGATTGAAAAGGGATTTGATGAACAGAAAGGAATGAACTTTTACAAGGTTTATTTCCAAAATGAGGGCTAAGAATGGATTTTTACATAAAGGTCGATAATGATTGGTATCTATCTCGTGTTAATAGCAACCTATTCTGGAATGACAGAGATCTTAATATTAATATTGGTGATAAGATCATTTATCAAGAAGTGGATTGGCAAACTGGAGAGTTCACTGGTAGAGAATGTGAGAAAGTAGTCGAATATATAAGTGATACATGCACACCTCCGCTCGTAAGGTTTAACAAAGAATATCGTGAAATAATTTAGTATTTATGAAAGCAATTAGTATAAAGCAGCCTTATGCTTCGTTAATAGCTCACGGAATTAAGGATATCGAGAACAGGACTTGGAGAACCAATTTTTTGGGACGGGTCTATATACATGCTTCTGGTAAAGCAGCTTTTAATAATCTATCAGAACTAAATCCTGCAATGATGGCTAAGATAAATTCCAGAGACATATTTGAAGAGTGGGAATATCCTAAATCAGCAATAATCGGAGAGGTTAATATTGTAGCCTGTGTCATTAATCATCCGAGCATTTGGGCAGAACACACGGCAGGTGTAGCTAATAATCTTAATCTATACCCAGATGGGGTTCCCTCATATTTCGGTTTTAAAGGCTGTATTTATAATTGGGTTCTTGCAAACGCTGTTTTGTATGATGAGCCTATTTTGAATGTAAAAGGGAAACTTAGCTTTTGGGATTATGGCTCGTAATTATAAACGTTTTTACGCCATGTGCAAGGCACTTGGTAAAACAAAGGAAGAGGCAGTGTTTGAGTATACAAATGGTCACATAACCAGTTGTCGCGCTTTATCAGATAGAGATTTTAACGAATTGTTCAATATGCTAGCCAAACTTCAGCGGGTTCGACCATCGTATTGGGAGCCACCGCCAGGCGATGCGCAGCGCAAAAAATTGATTGGTCTGGCAAGAAATATGAATTGGGCAGATAGTACAGATCAGATCCTGGTCAAGCTCGATGAATTTTGTATGAAGCAAAAGAAAAAGCGTATGAATGCACTGACAACTTACGAGCTTGGATTGATCATAACGGTTATGGAGAAAATTTATAGTGAATTTTTAGCAGGAATAAAAAGATAATATGGAAAGATTAGTTTTGGTACCTGGGATGATCATTAAATCCAATTATTCGGATAGGCAACATAAAGTTATCAGTGTGATAAGAGGCTGCATCTGTCCTCGATATACTGATGAACTGGGCTATACAAATAGTGGTATGGAAAAGGAATCACCAGAACATATCCATGTAAGTTGTAAAGATCTAGGTGATAATATGTACAGTGGATTTGGTGGATATGTAGAAAAGGTAGATAAAATTGAAAATGTCTGGAGACCAGGCGACGAAATATTAATAGTTTCCTATCCTGCAAATTATCAATTTGACTTATTTAATGTAGAGGAATTTGAAAAGTTTAGAGATTATTTTTTTAAAAATGCGAAATAATACGGCATATGAAACAGATTTATAAATTAACATCAGCAAAGCTTGACGGATCCATCAAAGTGACCTATTTTAATGCTGTTTTAAAGACGATTGAAATCGATGTTAATACAGCTTTAAATGAAAATCAATTTCGAACCTTAATGATGAGCATTGCTTACCTGGAGGAACAAGTTGTGGCGAGTTGCCAATCGATTAACCTGGAGTGTGAAAAGGTTGTGGAGATCCCGACAAATAAAAAGGTTGCTTTGTTTTGTGAACAGTATGAAAAGTACAATAAGATCAAGTATAAAGCATCACGTCAAGACGGTGGAAAGATTGCATCGATCAAAATAACAGATGAGATCCTGACGCATTACTTCCAGTCCGAAAACTTCATCTTTAAAGGGAAACATTCGATATCCAATCTAGTCAAGTATTATAATGAGCTATTACTTGAAATATCCAAGACAGGATCTGTTGGATTTCCCAACACCTGGTCAAAGATTTACGCGGACAAGTTATCGTCTGTTGAGCTTTCGGAATATTGGAAGCATCTACGAAGCCTCGGATTATCACCAAAAAAAGATAGAGTTGGAAATACCCTCGATTGGGTTAAAATGTAAGATTATGAAACTAAAAGATATAAAAAAACGATTCAAAAGAGCCTTATTTGAGTTCTTTAAAGAAGAAATACTAAAAGCAGTCAATTATCATCCAAATCCTCTGATTATAAATGATCCGATTGAAAGAAACATTAATTTTCATACTATTACTGCTAGAATCGATTTTGACATGATCGATAAGGAAGAACAATTTTTAAGAAGAAGACCAGTAGCAGAACGTTTTGATATCGCTGTAGATAAATGTAAAAAAGCCCTTTTTAAAGAGGTTATGAAATTTGTGGAAATTAATACAGTAGATCTATTTGAAACTGATCGGCAATATTTTAAAGGAATAAATGTCAGTTTAAAGGTTGGTAAAGATAAATTCATTTAAAGTAAGTCTAATAATAGAATAAAAAAAGCCTCGATATCGAGGCTTTTTTTATATGGATTATTTTGTACTTTTGTATAGTCACAATCTATTTTATAAATGGCATATAATAACCAAAATCTATATTTGCGGATCAAAGATATACAGGATCTATTTCTCCAGTACAAGACTGACGAGAATACGACCCGTTTTGTCTATAGAAAACATATATACCCAACCTATAAGATAAGTATTGCCACTTTCTACAATTACATGAACAAAAACGTCAGAAAAGAACTTCGGCAATTGAATCTCTTTAATGATGAAACTAAAGCTTCTTAACCAGGTTGCCTTGGATCTTGATCGCCTCGATCAATACATCGACATACTCATCTGTACTCAGCATCGGATCACTGTAATTGCATTCATAGCGTAACAGCTCATAATTGATCACTCCCGAATCCACGGGGTTTTCATCCAATCGAACAAGTTTACTTGTATTTTCACTTTCCAAATTATCCAATATGGATCTGACCAGCGCATGATATACAATGTTTCTCAAACCTTCTGTGTGGTTTGTTGAAATATTGCTCGTATCCCATGTGGCATCGGTGATCAGGTGGAAATCTAAAACAAGTTTTCCGTCGTAACTTTTACCGACCTTTTCCCATGTTAAACGCCAGTCAATAAATAGTGCCGGAATATCATAATATTCGAACTGTGCCGGGTTTAAGGGCTGTCCTCTGTACTTATCAATATGCCTGATGGGTTCTAATCCTGCATCGATAAACACCTGTTTTTTGGCTTCGAATGCTGCGTATATTTTTAGGAATAAATGTATCATATTAAGGTTGTTTTATTGCTTTTTCAATATCGTTTGTGATCATCTCCTGTATGCGGTTATTGAGTGTTGCAGAATTACCAATAAATTGACGCTTTGGCATCGTAAAGTTTATTTCACGTCTATGTGCTTTCACCGTGTGCGAATTGATTGTGGTGGCTTTGATCTGCTCGGTTACACCTTTGCGCGTACGGCTGTGTGCTTTTCGAGTGTACGATTTCTTTGTATAGCTCCCAACATTGGCAACTGCTTTAACCTGTCCACCGTCGTTGTGTATTCTTGCGTATGGAACATCAGATCCAATGATCGCACGATCAGAGTTGGCGGAGATCTTCCGCCAACTGCGCATCAATCGTCCGCTCTTTACGAGTACCGCCCGACGATCTGGTTTAGATCCTGTCCTGGTGCGACGTTTTTTCCAAGGTTCCGCACTTTCATCGAGCCAATTTTGCGCCCGAAATCTTTCTTTCACAAAATTGACTGCGACAGTGGCTGCACGTGTAGGAATCAGACTACAGGCTTTTGTCAATCGGATCACAGCCTCGTCATATTGTTTTAAATCGTTGTCCATATTCTTAACTATATGAAGTTTCTAAATTTCTGATCATGCGTGCGCATAGCTCGGTAAACCATTTTTCCAATTCCCTTTTGTTCATCGTTGCCATTTCTGGGTTTTTGCTGACGAAATCACCCATTTTCACCATAGCATCCATATTAATCGTCAGGTTCTTGATCTGGCTTGCACTGCCCGTCACTTTTCCGGCATCTTTGCTACCTGTAACTGGAGTACCCACGACATCAGATCCTTTGTTGTTAGCATCAGGCAATCCACCTTGTGGCGCAATAGCTGCTGTCGCATTCTTTTTATTTTTGGCGATTTCCTCCGCTTTTTCTTTGGCTATTTTTCCGTCGTAACCGGCATTGAAACGTTTTGCGATGCCACCGTCCATGATCTCCTTTGTCGTTGAAATCATTTGTCGGGTTCCCTCCATAAACATCTTGGGATTAAATGTAAATGCACCGAGTATCGTCTTGCCCAGACCGATGAAAACATCCGCCAATAACATGGCTACATTCATGATCCCGGCGAGTACCGCCCGAAATTTCTGTGAATGCTGATACACCAAAATAAGACCTCCTATAAGCGCACCAATACCGGTAACAATTAAGCCGATCGGATTGGCTGCCATCGCTGCATTGAGCGCCCATTGCGCAGCCGTCACAAGTCCAATCCCTATCGCGGCAGCATTGGTTGCCAAAAGGTAAACGCCCCATGTCGCAGCAACGGATAATACGATCGTTCCGAATGCTTGAAGCAACACTTTATTACGCATCAGCCATTCACCGATTGCCCCAAGGATCGGCAATACTTTTTGTCCCAGTTCGATCATGGAAACTTTAACCTGGTTGCCCATAATTTTCCAAGAATCCAAAGGATGTTTTGCTGTTTCAAATGCTGTCTCCAGTTCACCTGCTGAATTGGTCGTAAAGTCGATAGCTTCTTTTAACTGATCAACACCCTGTGACATCTTGCTAAATGCCATACTTGATTCCATGTCGAGCCCGATTGCTGCAAACTTTTTCATGCGCTGCTCATCGGTCAATCCTGCCATTGATTTATTCAGATCAGTGGCGATCGATACCATGTCGCGGATCTTTCCCGTTGCATCAAAGATCTGTACGCCGATTCCTTTGAAACCTAAAGCATTCTTGGTGCCGTACACGATCTTTGGATCTGACAGTGATTTCATCGCATTGGCTAATGCCGTACTCGCAGACTCTGCCTTCAAACCTGTAGCTGTCAAGAAAGCATATGCACCTGCTGTCTGCTCAAAGGTGACCCCGACCTGTCTCGCACCAGGAATGATCTTTGGAAGGTAGTTCGCGATATCCGCAAACTCTGCTTTACCTTTGTTCAAGGTTGCAAATAATACATCGTAGACTTTTGTCGCGTCCTGGATGCCCGTCGAACCCATGATATTGGTCGCTGCATCGGCTGCGATTCCTGCCTCTGTAAAACCTGCTTTTGCAGCCTTTAACGTAGGTTGCAACGTGGCGAGTGATGTTTGCACGTCAAAACCTGCTGATATGATCGCATTGAAGGTTTCGGGCACATCCATTAAGTTACCCGTGTTTTGTCCACCAATCTCCAGGAGCTGATCGCTAAGCTGCCCGAGTTCCTTTTTTGTGAGCTGTGCCGTTACGTTTGCCTTGTTCATACTGTTCACCCATTCGCTCGCCATCTGGGTGGACTGGTAAAAGGCGGTACCGAGCAGCACAACGCTTGCGATCACGGCTGCAATTGGACTTTTTAATGCTCTGATCACGGCATCCAGTCCGGGGATTTCGGATGCGATGCCGTCGAATACCTCCGAAAAGCTATCCCTCAGCTCCCTGATCTTTAATTTCATTTGGTTGACGTTCTTTTTTAACGTCTCCCGTGCACCGCTCAGCCCAGCTTTTATTTTGTTTTTTAGCTCAAGCAACAGTTCCAGTTTGGTTTGTCCGTTTGCCATATTTTTTAATTAAAATAATGTGTATATTTGTATGTGGGCTTAATAGGATGCCTTCCTATTTCGCCCCGACCCAAAAAGCAGTAGTTTACTACTGCTTTTTGCTTTTAAAGAAGTTTAAAATATCTTCCCTGGTGTATTTTGTCAACTTGTCTTTCACGTCTATCATCCAAACTTCTTTGATGCTTTCTGTGGCATTTACCTGACCTTTTAACACTCTTTTCAAATCCTTTGGACTTTCGCCTGTCAACTTTATACAGATGATATCGGACTGATTTTTTCCTTTTCGCAAAAGTTCTTTTATCGATGCTGTTGTATTGGCAGTACTGGTCTTAAACTCGACGATATCTTTTCCATTCACGATCGCATCGGGATTGACATTTTCCTTTGCTCCTGGAGGCATCACAATTTCACGCAATGCTTTTGCCCATCCCGATTGTGGGTTGATCTCAGGAAGGAAAACAACCTTATCACCGGTGTTTGCAATGACCTTTGCCATGCTGATCTCGCTATCATAATCATTGCCTGTTTTATTGTGCAGCACATTGTCCCACACGTACCCGCCTTTTTTGCCATTACTGATTTTTTCGTACAGAAACGGATTATTATTGTCCGCTGCCTTGATCACATTTTCGGGCAATTTTTCAAAGTATGGGTGATCTTTCGGAAAGATCAATCCTGTCTTTGCCAGATTGGTTTGAAACATTTTTGGCACATCAGTCGGTAGTATGATATCCTTAGGATCCGTCACCTCATCACCAATGCTCTGCTCTACATCACAGCGACAGCCCCAACCATTTGGAGTAAAGTATTTATCCCAAAATACATCACCAAAAGGACGTGTGACACCATCGAGCAACTGATGTGATGGTCTTACATTTCCATCACCGACGGTACGATAGGTCAAGTTTGGCAGCGCATCTTTTTCCGCTTCATATTGAACCCATCGGCTCGCCATTTGCGCAGATGCGATTGCTGTATTGTATTCGATCGGTGCATATCTTTTGCTATAGTCTGTATTGATCCGCTTTGCGATATCTTCCCATTCCTTGAATGGCAGGATCTTACCTTCGTTGTCATACAGCGCGGCTGTTGTTGCTTTTAGCTGCTCATGACATTTAGCAAAAGAAAATTGGTAAACGTTCTGCTGTAGGTGTCGGATCTGCTGTGCGTCCGGACTGTCCCAGGCAACATCAAACAATTTATCTTTATAGCCATCTGACACGGCAGCCGTAAAATGCGCAGCTACTTTTTTGGCAATGTTGGTGGCATTCTTTTTTATGGATCCACCGACATAATATTTTTTGATCAGTTTTTCAATTTCCTTATCTATTGAAAAATTTGGCGCGCCGTCAGCCTTCGCATGGAAACCACCGCATTTTGGGCATGTTTGACTGTATATTTCGTCAAGCTTCTTTTTGGTAATTACCTGCCCTGAGCTATCAGGGCTTAGTCGAAAAAACCGTTTGTCCTTCCTTCCATTTTTGCAGTTGTTGCACCAGGTGCGGGCAATGTTTGCGGTGCTATAACTCTTTTACCAGTGATCGGGAAATTGAAAGTACTGCTTAACCAATCGTTGTCGATATCAAAGCCTAACTCAATCGCTTTTGATATGATCGTCCAGTGCTCGTTTAACGTCAATGCCTCGGTACGGTCAAATACAAACTCATCTGTTTCTGAAAAAGGCAGACCGAACGCACGAAGCACATTCATGATCTTTTTATTGAATGCAAACTCGGCTTTTTTCTTATCGCGCTCAGTCAGGATCTGCATGGTGTTTTCATGGACATTGCCCTGTGATCTGGACGATCCGTTGTCCGATATCATGGTGCCACCATTGATGCGTTTCGATATCTGTTCATCGGAGTACTCCAGTTGTTTTAAGAAAATATTGTAAGGATCTCCCTTGGTCGCTGTGTCTTTGATATCGATCGTGGTGCCTTGAGGGAAAACAGCCTGCGCAGCTTTACCCAATGCTTTGAGCATCGCTTCAATACGGGCAATCTCTTTTTTATCCCTGGTCATGGTTGTCGCCGTGGTTAACGGGATTCCAAACTTTTCAGAAAAAAGAGCCCATGCCTGGCGTGCATTTTTTTTCCAGATCAGATCCGGGACGATATCATTGAGCAACCCGAATTTATCTCGTGATTTGACAACAATGATGGTGTCTTTAAATGCAGGATCTGTGATATCTATTCCCTTGTCCCCACTTGCCTCAAATAGATAGATGTTTTTCTGAGGTATAAAGTTTCTTCGCGGTAATATATCATAGGTGCCCAGTACCGGATCGGTGATCTGTAAAATAGTATAACCATAAAATATATGGTCGACCAGATCCCCGATTAGATCGAAGATCCACTCTTGTTCAATGAGTTTTGTTTTTACAGGATCTTCCTTACTGGTGATCGAATCACGTATGTAATATCGATTACCTTCCGTGCTTCCTCGACGGATATCCATCTGTGATCCTAGATGTCCATCCGGACGTAGATACTCGTATAGATCTTGCAACATGACCCATTTCGGGTTCTCTGCATTGTCCGCTGCATCCAAAGCCTGTCTCCAGGTCTGGATGTCTTTCTTACTTCTGTCGGTAAACTCCAGCGCCAATTGGTTTATAACCGCAAAGTCTGAATTTTCTGATCGCTTGCCGGCTAGTGCAACAGGATAAGATCTGCCTATTTTTGAGTTAAACATCTTTTAAATTTGTTTTAAACGTTTATTAAAATTTTTACCAATCGTGATCTTCAGGCGGTTTCAATGACCAGATCCGGATATCACCTTCGTTTTCCTCCGATAAGATTGTCGGTAGATCTGTAGGTATGTTTCCAAGACTTGCATCCCTTAACCACTCAATGGCATCCTGATAATTCAGCTTTCGATGTTCAGGAACATCACGGCTCCCGGTTTGGGAATACAGATGATAGAGCGTGATATCAATGAAAATATTGATGATAAAGTGATCCCTTGGATCTTCGTCTCCAATTTTCGGCAGAAAGATCGTTGCACAGTCAAATCGACCTGCAAGCCTGTTGCGGATCTGCGCTTGTGCTGTTGCCTCCGCCTGGAGTAATTTTTTATTGGTGGACAATGTTGGTGTGGATCCATCCAATAATTTTAGTATCTCGGATTTGATCTTGAAGTCATAATCCTCATCGTTTAGAAATCTCATAATTAGTAGCTGTTATCTTCGTAAGTGTCTCTTTGTATGATCAGCGGCTCAAATGATTCGATGAACGTTTTCTTGTCCAGTTCTTTGAAACCTACGGCAACGGCATCCGGTCCATCGTCGTTGGTTCCGCTACCTTTTTCGAAATCATAAAACTGATCAAGTGTGACGATCTGGTCAGAATTGTTCTTTTCTTTGATATTCCAGAATACCCATCGCCGTAAGAACCTGCCCAGGATACTTTCGATATGGTTATGCTTTTCGCCGTACTTTTCTTTGTTTGCTATAACCGGAATGTAATAGCCTCTAATTTCTCCCTCTGCATCGAAATCATTGACAAATTCATCCTGAGCGAACAATCCGTCGATCAGGAAATCAATATTGTATTTGTAAAGCTTTTTATCTTCGTACAGATCATACAGCCATACTGCGACTTCGGTACGGCTTGTTTGTCTTAAAAAACAGTAGAGGATATGGTATTCTTTTCCCTTCTTTCCGATGAGGTACATGCCTTTGAAATCGGCTTTATCTTTATATGATAAATCACCAATAATGATCAGGGCATCGTACTGCGACAGTCGTAGCATTTCTTTCCACTGCATCATTTCTTCGGTAAATATTTTGCCGGCTGAAACGTGGACGTGCATGTATTCTCTTAGGAAAGACCGCGGATTTTTCTCATACTTATTTTTCCAGTATTGAGCAGTTGTTTTTGATGGCCAGGTAGGTTCGAAACTGACCAGATCTACGACTGCCTGTACGGTAAGCACATAGTAATCGGACTTTACACCATTTTTTTTATCGATCTGGATATTCTTATTGAACTCGGCTTTTAGTCTGTTGGTGATACTGTTTTTATGAAAGTTGTTATTGGCATATACCAGTCTTTCATTTCCATCGTCAGTCGCATCAAAACAGCCCATGATATCCTCTAGGATCTTATCGACCCCATCGCTCATCATCACATTGTTATTGATGTGTTTTTTACTGTCCACATCATCGATACTGATATAATCAGGACGTGAAGCACCTTCTTTCAGACCACGGGCTGACTGTTCCCAACCCAGGGACATGAACCGGATCCCGTCCGTCGTTAAGAAGTCACCATCAGCCCAATTTCCCTTACCCATCTTGCGACCATAATCATTGATCAGCTTCTGGTTATATTCCAGTTCTGCTTGTATAGCTCCAATGAGTTTCTTTGCTTTTGGTGCATTCTCTCCGATCTGGAGCATAAAATCAAGCTGACCCGTAAACATGAGGTATAAAGGGATCCCCATCCCGACATGGACTGTTTTCGCTCCAGATCGGTAGATCTCAGCCAATGTTTTAGACTTGTTGTTTTTGATGATCTTATCAGCAAGTTTTTTATGATAAGGCGCTGATTTCTTTTTTGCGTAATGCGGAAAGTAATTTTCAAACCATCGGATATAATCCTCTTCCAGATGTTTTATCCGCGCACTTTTATCCTTGGCTGATTCGGACAGATCGATCGAAGTCGACTTTTTGATCTTGAGACAATTAAGCTCATAGTCTTTCAGTATTTTTTCCCACTTCGCGTCCATTATCCGATCGTATTGATGA